>OCTX012192241.1_pt1 | contig 37790 bp, 36 predicted proteins | sample 1539691 | NCBI WGS metagenome assembly OCTX01 (sample SAMN02144231, study PRJEB22623) | gut metagenome | biome: sheep rumen | host: Ovis aries | place: New Zealand
TGATGGAATTGGTAGACATGCTAGACTCAAAATCTGGTGACTTCACGGTCGTGTGGGTTCGAGTCCCATCCCTGGTAAGAAAGAGTACTTTTTTGAGGCAAATCTCTCAGAATATTGTAGAGAAGTGGTTTGTCGGTGGTTTGAAGTTCTTAAGGTTAATTAAAGGATTTAATCCTTTATTTTTTTAAGTCGGAATTTTTTATCGTATTTTCTTTAATATTCACTTGATAAATTAAAAAATATTTATATCTTGATGTTAGTTTGTGAATTTTATTTTTTAATTAATTTAATTATGAAAAAAACTAAGGATTATTTTAAAAAAGTTAAGAATTTTTGTTCAAAGTTGTATATAAGATTTGCTAATTATAAAAATACAAAAAAGTGGTTTGTGCTTTATTTATGTGCTTTGACTTTTTTCTTATTTTTGTTTCCTGTAGTGAATGCAAATGGAAGTGGAGTTAGATTTTTGCTTTCTGGAATGTTATTTAAATCTGGATTTGTAATGTTGATTGCAATGGTAGGATTGTTCTTATGGAATTTGAGCATATCTTTCAAAGGTTGGATTACTAAATTGTGTGCATTACGTGAAGATGAACCATTGGTGGATTTCTTATTATTATGGATTATAGCTAGTGTATTTATGTGAGTATTGGATTGAGCTGGTATCGCTTTAGAAAGTGGAGTAACTCAGAAAATTTCGTTATTAAGTGGACGAGTAGCTATCGATGGGTTATTGTTATTATGGTGATTGGTTTGGAGTTTTATATCTCTTCGAAAGATTTCAAATAAATCGAATAGAAAAACTAGAATTGTAAATATAGTGGAGGAAAATCATCCAAAGTCTGAACCTCAAAGGACAAGACAGGTTACACATCTATTTGATGATTTACATAATGAAAAATAGAAATTAGTTCTAAGATAAAATCCACAATCCTAAATGGTTGTGGATTTTTTCATATTGTTGAATAATATTTACTTTCTTTTTTCGTTATTCAAGTATCACCATGCATCTTCTACTCATTGAACAACTGTTCTTGTGGCTTCTCGATTTAAGAGTTGTTTAGCTTTTATTGGATTAGCTAAGGATACGGCGACATCTCATGGTCTTCTTGCTACTATTTCATAAGGAATTTTTTTATCAACTATTGTTTCTACGATTCATATCATTTCTGTTACAGATTTTCAATATCATGTTCAAATATTGCATATTTCAAACGTAGGATTTGCCGTATACATTTCACTTGTTTCATTGATTTCTATTCTATCGAATAGATATTTTGCAGCGGCATAATGGGCTTCAGCAACATCCATTACATGGATATAATCTCTAATACAAGTTCAGTCTTCTGTGTCATAATCATTTCAGAACACATTTAATTTTTCTATCTCTCATTTAGCTACTTTTAGCAAAAATGGCAGCAAATTTGTTGGAATTCATTTTGGATTTTCTCATAAAATATGAGATGAATGGGCTCAGATGGGATTGAAATATCTGAGAGCAATTGCAGAAAATCATTTTTGCATTACCATATCACGGAGCAGATTTTCGATTATAAGTTTTGTCGTTCAATATGGGTTAGTTGTTTTGGTTTTGTCTGTTTCACTAAATGGAGGGAGTAAATTTTCTGCATCATATACTGTGGCGCTACTAGAAAAAATAATCTGATTTATATGGTGTTTATTCATTACTTTAAGTAAATTTATAGTTCAGAGGATGTTGTGATCGTAGTATAGGAAAGGATCTTGACAGCTTTCTCACACAGCTTTTTTAGCTGCAAAATGGATAACGAGAGCAATATCATTTCCGTGTTTTTCAAATACAGCATCCAAATCTGAATAATTTCTGAGGTCTAATTCGTAGAATTTCGGAGTTTTTCATGTAATGGCTTTTATGCCTTCTAATGCAGATTCATGAGAATTTGATAGATTATCAACGATGATAACATCATATCAATTTTCAATAAAAACTGTGGTTGTGTGAGAACCGATATATCCTAGTCCTCAAGTGATTAAGATCTTTTTTTTCTGTGCCATGAAATATGTAGAAAATAAAATTCTGTATAACTACTTAGAATTTAATGATATCTATTTATTGGATGTATTCAACTATTATTTTATGTCGGGGAAATATCTTATAACTTGGAGAACAAATTTATCTGCTAGTCTGTACCTCTTTTCTCGTTCTTCTGCAGACATGAATACAACGGAAGCGTTCTCAATAAAAAATTCTCTGAATAAGTTAGCGATTCAGCTTTTTAATTCGTCTATCTGGGGCTTCTCCATATGTTGGTAAATTATCACAATATCCATATCTAGCGGAATTCAGAATATTTTTCACAAAAAATATTTATTTATCATGACTGAGTATGTGTCGAATAAGTTAGTTAAGTTGGATTTTAATGCGGTGAAAAATATTTCTTTGAATAAATCGAAGTATTCTTTTTTTATAGAAATAGAGAAACCTGAATTTTCTTTTTGAATATCTAAAACTCAAGATTCTTCTAAAGAATCAATTTGTTTTTTGATAGCAGGGAAAGTCCATCAGATTTCACTTTCTAGTGCTCTCATAGAAACTCATTGTCTGCGAAAAACTAAGTATTTGAGTATATCTACCTTGGTTTTACTTCAAAAGAGCCTTTCTAAATTCATTCTGGGAATTGATGTAAATCTTGATTTAAGAATAAAAATATAGAGTAAAAATACAAGTTATTTCAAAATAAAAAGTTGCTGTATAATTTTCTATGGAAAAGTAAAGTTAAAGTGAGAGAAAAAGGTTTAGATTTTTTGCTTTTTTAATAATTGATGGCTATAATTATGTGAACAATATTTTATTTAAAAGATTTTGAAATGGATAGATATATACCAGAAGAAGTCTTGGATGAAATTGCAGGACTAACAGATGAGGGAAAGTATGATGAAGCGATTGAAATGGTGAATAGAATTCTTACGAGAGACCCAAAAAATGAGCAGGCGTTATTGTTGATTGCAGATATCCAATATCGTCAGTGAAATATGGAATGAGCAGACAAGGCAGTGACTTTTTTGAACTCAACAAAAAAGGATGATCCACTCTGATTATATGTGAAATGATTATTGGAGATGGAAAAGAACAATTGGAAAGAAGCTCGTTCTTATTTAAAAAAAGCGATGCAGCTTACAAATTGAGAGAATCACGAAATTATGCGTTGTTATGGATTGAGTGAATATCGATATGGGAATCGTGAAAAATGAAGAGATTTCTTAAAAAAGGCATTTAAACAAAATTCTTTGGATGCAGAAGTAGTTTATAATATCATTCAGTTAGCGATTTTAGATGAAGATTATGAAGAATCCCAAGAAATGATTTCATATTACTATGATAATCATTCAGGATTAAAAATTGTAGACAAACCAATTGAACGGTATGATAAAAAAATCGCATTGTTTGAAAAATATTTGAAATGAAAAAATTACTTTAAATTAGAGAAATAAGTTGTTTTAATCAGGTTTAGGCTTTATATTTATAGTTAATTATACAAATGAAACTTAAAAAACTAAAATTTCCGAAAATTAAATTCCCAAAAATGAAGATGCCGAAAGCATTTGTTTCAAACAAAAGAGAAAAACCAACTAAACCATTTATTGATGATGTAAAATCAATTTTTCGTTCATATAGATGACAAATGATTTGGATCAGTGTTTTATCTGGATTCCTTCTTTTCTTGTTAAATGTTTTGATTTGAGTTTCTATGTATGGAAATACGTTAAATGAATCCTTAAATAATAAACTATGAATGTATTTTTATTTGAATGACGATGTAGAAACAGAAACAAAGCTTTATAAGCAGGTTATTCAATTGAAGGATAGACTTGAGAATGAAGGATTACATGTGAACTTTTTAACAAAAGAAGATGCGATGGATTTTATGATGAAAAGATTGCCAGAATTAACATGAAGTTTAGAAAAATTTTGAATGAATAATCCATTACCAGCAACTCTTTATGTAACACTTCCAGATATTTCCAAATATGAAACTTTGAAGGAAGTAATGCTAGAAAATAAGGATATTATTTTAAATATTCAAGATGTAGAGCAGTTGGATAATTTGGAAAGTCAAGAAAATAGAATTAGAAATGTAATCAAACTTTCGAATTTTGTGCAAGTGTTATCAATGTCTTTGATATTTATATTGGTAGCAGCAGTGTTATCATTTTCTATATTTTTCTTGCGTTCGATTTTTAGTAGATTTTGGCATGATATTCAGGTTAAAAAACTGCTTTGAGCGACTAAATCTCAGATTGTTATGCCATTCTTAACATTAATTCTTTACTCAATTATATGAGGATTTTTGATTTCGCTATTATTGACATTAGTGTCAATGTGAGTATTCGATTATTATATGTCGCAGTTGTTCTCTTATACACTTACGGCCCATTTATTTGCAAAATGGTGAGTTATTGTAGTATTGTTTGTTGTAGAAATATTAGTTATTGTAGGTTTGTTAATGGGAATTTCTTATGGATTTGTTTCAAAATTACATAAAAAGCTTAAATAATTGTTTAATATCTTATTAGGGGAGTCTTATCTTTTGGGGCTCCTTTTTTTGGAATTTTTTTGCTTTTTATCTCCGTAAGCTTCAGCAAACATTACATTTAATTTTCACTGATTGGCAGTCTTTACGTTGGAATATTGATTCAACTTTTTCTTTTTTTTCGCTTCGTGAGTGGAAGATTTTTTAGTTATTTGAGTTCAGACTTTTTTGTTGTTTTTTCAGGTATTTGAAGGATCTGATTCATATTCATTAGGGAATTTCTGATTTTTCTTTGATTTTTTGACTTCATCATACTTGCTTACGTGTTTTTCTCGTTTACGAACTCATTTATTTGTGTATGGATTTCTTTCAATTTGTTCAAATTTTCTAGATTTTTTTTCTGGCATTTCTTCCTCAAAGACGTCTCATGGTTGGATACCTTCAAGTCATGCATTTCTTACATCTTCTTCATTATATTTTACAAAAATATCACGTTCTTTTCAGCTTTCTCAGCGGTTACGATATTTAATTACGATAGGCACTCCAATGAATCAGAAATTCTTTCTGATACTATTTTCAACCCATTTTTTAAATGCAAAATTAGCACGAGCTTTATGATTTACAAAAACTATAAAAGTTGGAGCATCAACTGCGATTTGAGTTGCATATAATATTTTACAGATTTTATTTTTTGGAAAACGAGGAGGACGCTGAATCATTTCGTGCTGTAGAGCTTCGTTCAAATCTCTGGTTGCAATCCTTTTTGTGTTTTCTTTTTGTAAAATGGAAACGAATTTCATCACGTCGTCTATTCATTCTCATTTGATAGCAATCATTGGAACGATTGGCAGATATTTTGCAAAATCTAGATAAGTCTGCGTGTTTTTTATCATTGCATCGATAGCTTTTGGATTGACTTGATCGACTTTGTTCAATACAAAAATCGTAGGCAAAGCGAGCTGATGAACTTCCTGTAATAATGTCATATCACGGTGAGTGATTCATTGAGTACAGTCTACCATAAAAATCACTACAGGACGTACAAACTCAAGCATTGCTTTGGTTTTATCGTAAGCAATTTTTTCAATTCAGTGGATTTTTCAACGTTTTTTGATTCAAGCCGTATCATAAGCCACATAATCTCTACCTTTCCATGAAAAATTTCCAGCTACGTAATCTCTAGTAGTTCATGCAACATCTGCGACTTTTGCGAGAGGTTTTCAAACTAACGTATTTAGTAGTGTAGACTTCCCAGCGTTAGGTTTTCACAAAATAGCAAGTCAAATCCTGAATGGTTCTACAGGTTCTTCTTCATCTTTGTGAGTCTTTTTTCGTTTATTGTAGAATGAATTAATCTGATTTTCGATTGTATTCAGATTCCTTTCCTTTTTAGCAGAAACTCCGATTACACTAGATAATCATAAAGTGTAGTAGTCAGAAATCGCTATTTCAGTTTCAGATTCTTTTCGTTTTATATCAAGTTTATTGATTATTAGAATTGTGGAATCTTGTTTTTTCTCTTTTCTAATCAGTTCGAGAATATGATGCTCTTTTGCAGTAATTCAAACGCTATCATCAATTAAGAAAAGTAATAAATCTGACTCTTTGATAATTTGTTCAATATATTCAAGCTCTTCTGTGAAATCCAGCAATCCAGGAGAATCAAAAAAAGTATAAACTCAATTATCAGTTTCTACTTTGTGCTGAATAATATCGGTTGTAGTTCCAGGAATATCGGTTACTATTGCACGAAATTGTCCAATCAATCTATTGAAAAGAGTGGATTTTCATACATTTGTGGCTCATACAAGTCAGATTTTCATTTACTTTTTTAGTGTGTAAAATTTACTTCCAATGTATATTTATTTTTTATGTAAAAGCAATTTGTATATTGACTGTGTTTATTAATATTGACATTTATACATATATCATTATAGTAAAGATATTGCACACTATTTAATAATGTGCATGCGTGTTAAATAATGTCTTTGTTCTGTTTGTAAAAAAACAAAAAAGATGGGAAACTTTGAGATGGCTGCCTCTGGCTACCTCACTTCGTGATGGTAGCTGAGAACCGATGATATGTTTATCGGTAACTGTTGGTTAAGTCCTGAAGGGATCTTAACCTATTGTAGTTTTCATTTTTCTGCAGCGATGAAGATTGTTGCTGATAGGTATGGAACTAAAGTATCTAATCCTCAGGATTATTTATTGTCGCTAGGATGGATGCAGCATATTGCTCGTCCTTGGGGAAACTATTGGTTCCTTGATCCTAGGTTCGAAGAGCCTACGTAGGCTCAACAAAATACGATATTTGATCTTACAGGAGAAATCTATAAAAGGTAGGAAAAGTAATTCTTTTCCTATTTTTTAATATTACATATCTCTTGTTTTTTATATTTGGAAGTTTACTCTGATAATGTAGTCAGATTTTATCTCTTAATTTAATAAAAGATGAAAACTGCTGTGATGATAGTTGCAAATAATGGATTTCAGGACCATGAGTTTTCTGTGACTTATGAAGCTCTACAAGAAGCTAATGCACAAATTACTATCGCTGCATGAAGAAAAGGGCAGTGTGTATGAGTTTTTGGTCAGAAAATAGATGCAGCTTATGAATTATCGGAAATAAAGTGAGATAAATTTGAAATGGTGATTTTTATCTGATGATGAGGTTGCTTGACACAATATTTACATGATACAGATTATTTACGTATAGCACAGGAAGCAAAAAAACTCTGAGCGATATGTATAGCTCCAATGGTAGTGAGTGAAAGTGGAGTATTTAACTGAAAAATCGTCACTTCACGAGATGATGAATGATTACAGCAAAATTTTATAGAAAATTATGGAGGAGTATGGAAAAATGAAACAGTAATTCGTTATGGAAATATAGTTACTGCGAATGGACCAGAAGCAGCAGAAGCGTTTGGGAAAGAGTGTGTAAAATTGTTGGAAGACGATACGATATAAAAATAAAGCTGGCATTAAGCCAGCTTTTTAGATATTATAAAAAGATTTTGTATTTTCTTCAACTATTTTTGTTAATTCATTTTGTTGAATATTTAGAATTTCACATAATTTTTCATACACATATGTGACGTAAGCAGGTTCATTTTGTTGACCACGCATAGTTTGTGGTGGTAGGAATGGAGCATCGGTTTCAGTCAGAATTTTTGCAGTTTTGATATTACGAATCGATTCGCGGATTTTCTCTGCACTTGGATATTCAATTACATTTGTGCAACCAATTCGTAGATTTGGAAAAGCTTTTTCACATTCTTCTAATTCTTCTTTTCAATATCACCATGCATGAAAGTAGATTTTTAAATCTGAAAAATCTTTGAGAATTTCCATAGTTTCGTGAAATCCATCACGAGAATGAATCATTAATGGGAGATTTAATTTTCTAGCCAATTCTGCTTGTAGTTTTAAAGCATTTTGTTGTACTTCAACGGTTGGATTTTCTGAAAAATGTAAATCGATTCCACATTCTCAAATCGCTACGATATAGTCCTTATTTGCTTCATATAGTTTTTCTAATTCATTCAAAAGTGGTAAAAAATCTAATTCATTGTGTGGTATATCACACGGATGTCGTCAAATTGCTGTTTTAACTGTTAGATTAGGAAAGTTTCAGTAGGCTTCTTCTGATATTTGGATTCATTTTTGATTATAGTCGTTATTTGCTCATGCATTAACTAGAATTTTTCATCAGATTTTTTTAAAATTTTCTAGATATTTTTTATAATTTCAAAAAAGCTGGTTAGTATTTAAGTGTGTATGAGCGTCTATTATCATTTTGATTTTTTAGGTAAATATAATGTATGATGCATTTTATGATTCTTTTGTGATGATTCAATATTTATAAAGTTTATCTATTGACTTTTAATTATAAAATGTTTATCTATATGAGATATATAAAAAAATAAATATAAAAATTATATGAAAACAACTCGTTTCAAAGAACTGTATTCTAAGTACAGAACAGCTTCTTTAAGTGATGGTGTGAGACCTGAGCTTTATAAGTTGATGGTCAAGTGTGCAAAGTCTTTTGATGATTGGACTATTATTCACCGATATGGAGATGGGTCGTATCAGTCTCTTGCTCAAGAGAAGATGAAAGCGATTATCTTTAATGAAAAGACTGCCTTGGATGTTCAAAGAAATATTATAAATCTATTTGAACTAATAGTGGATGATGATGAACGGAGAGAAATTATGGAAGATTTTATTTCCAAATATCAATCGGTAGATGATTATCTCTTTGCCATGGTCATTACACCTACTGTTGTATCTTATTTTCCGGGTATGGGAAAAATGACCATTAAGGAGATTGATAAAGTTCTTTCAAACAAAAGGGGACAACTCCAAAAGATGTTAGAGATGGAAGACTAAATCTCCTTTATTTAATCTCAAAAGAACTGTATGGATTCGTTCAGTTCTTTTTTATTTTTTATTTTAAATTCAAAATTTCCAAAACTGTTTTAGTTTTCTTTAATTATGTTGTAAGTATCCTGTGCAATCATTAATTCTTCATTTGTAGGAATAACATATACAGGGATTTTAGAATCATTTGCGGAGATTTCCCTAAATTCTCCTCTGAAATTATTTTTTTCTTCATCGATTTTTACTCCAAGGGAAGCGATTTTTTCGCATATCATTTTACGAGTACTTATACTATTTTCTCATACTCAAGCAGTCATAACTATTACATCAGCTCAGTTGAGCATATTATTATACATTGCAATATAATTGGCAATCTTTTGAACGTACATTTCTTGAGTTAGTTTTGCTCTTTCATTTCACTCTTTAATAGCGTCTTCTATATCTCTCGAATCTGATGAAATTCAGCTAACTCCAAGTAGTCCACTATTCTTATTTAGTTCTTTAGTTGCTTCGTTGATCGTAATTCATTTTTTAGTGCAAATGTATTCTAAAATACTTGGATCAATATCTCAGCTGCGTGATCCCATCATAATTCCTGGTAATGGAGTAAATCACATTGAAGTTTCGATTACTTTTCATGCATCAATAGCTGTAAGACTTCATCCGTTTCCAATATGGCAAGTGATAACTTTTAATTTGTCGTTATTCAAGTGTTTACAAATTTCTTGATAAACATATTTATGACTAGTCCCGTGGAAACCATATCTTCTTACTCCATATTTTTCATACCATTCGTAAGGAACTGGATATAAGAAATGTTCAGGATCCATTGACTGATGAAATGCTGTGTCAAAAACTACAACATTTGGTACATTTGGCAAAACTTGCTGAACGGCTTCAATTCATGTAATATTTGCAGGATTATGCAATGGAGCAAGAGGAATTAAATCTTTCAAAGTTTGCATAATTTCAGGAGTTACCAAAGCTGATTCGTGGAACTTTTCTCATCCATGAACCATTCTATGTCAAACTACTCCAATTTCGTCTAATGATTTGATTGCTCCATTTTCAGGTGAAACTAGAATATCTAAGATTTTTTTCAAGGCTTCTCAATGGTTTGCTAAGTCTCTAGGAAATTCAGTTTTGTTTCAATCTTTGTCTTTATGTGTTATTATAGATCATTCAATACCGATTCTTTCAGCTAATCATTTAGCTTCTACCGAGAAATTATTATCTACATCGAAGAGCTGGTATTTTAATGAAGAACTTCCAGCGTTAAGAACTAAGATTTTCATACTTATTTTTGAATAAAAATAAAAAATCAGATTTATTATCTGGATACGACTATAAAAAAAATATTAAAAATTTCAATGGTTTTCCGCAGTATTGAGTATTGCTTCATATTTTTGTAAGACTTGTAGTGTTGCACGAGTATCTCACATTGCTCTATGTGCTCTTTCATTTGTTATTCCAAAATATTCACATATTGTTCAAAGTTTTCTATTTGGTAATCAAGGGAGTAATCTTCTGGCTATTTTTAGTGTGCATATTGTTTGATTTTCGAGATATGCTCACATGATTTGGTAGTGATAATAATTCAAAAATCTGAAATCAAAATTTACGTTGTGTCCAACTATTATATCATTTGAAAGAAATTCAGAAAAGTTTGGCATAACTTTGCCAATAGTTGGAGCATTGGCGACCATTTCATTTGTGATTCATGTTAATCTTACAATTCAATTTGGAATGTGTCTTTCAGGATTTATTAAAGTTTGAAATTCATCTATAATTCTTCAATCTTTACATTTAATGGCGGCAATTTCCGTGATTCATTCTCTGTACGGAGTTAATCATGTAGTTTCTAAATCTAGTACTACATATTCAGTATTTTTTAAATCTTTTAACATTTTGTATGATTTTAGAATTTAATCTATACGTTTAAACATTCAGCTAGGAGTCTGTGAGTTTTGGTTTTTAATTTTTTGTTCTGTTTGAGGATTCTGTGTTGTGATGTTATTTTCTATATTCGTTGTATTATTTGAAATTTTAGGTTGAGAATAGTATTGCTGAGTTGTAATGCTGTTTGAACTTTTTTCAATTCTTAAATTTTGTAGGTATGCTCTTTTAATTTCATTTGTGTTTAATATTGTTTTGTGTTGAAATTGCAGTATTTTAGCCAATACTTTCTTATCATTTCGTTTACGTTTTCAGAAATTTGTAAGTTGTACTTGCTCGTGTCATTTTCAACAAGAAACAACAATATCTCATTTTTTTGCTATTTCAGTAGCAAATTGTAAGGCATATCTTCTTTCTGGTATAACAAATACTTTCTTTCTAGAAGGGTATCATTTTTCTTGGATAGTTTTTGATAGTTGATTCAATATACTAAGCCTGTTTTCAGTATCTGGATCATCATCGGTGAATATTACAATATCTGAATATTTTGTAGCTATTTCTCACATAATTGGACGTTTTTCTTTATCACGATTTCATGGAGCTCCACAAATCGTGATTAATCTTCATTCTCATTTTCTGCTAGATGCAAAACTTAAGGTTTTTTCTAATCAGTCTGGAGTGTGGGCGAAATCAATGAAATATTTGACTCATTCGGTATAAATTGGTTCCATTCTTCATGCAACTCATTCGAATCATTCTATCGATTTTAATATTGGTTCGATTTTTAATCATAAAGCAACCCCAACTGAAATTGCTCACATTATATTACATATATTGTATGATCAGATTAATGGTGTTGTTCATGAATATTTTTGTCAAAGATAAGAAAATTCGAAATATGTTCATTCAAATCATTCTTCAATTTTTGTGGCTTTAATTACAGAAGAGTTGTATATACTATACGAAATTTTCTGATCAAATGCCATTTCTTCAAACCATTTTTTCCCAATTTTGTCATCGGTGCAAAATGCTGCATATTTTTTATCTTTTCAGTTAGTTAATACATATTTGAACAGCTTCTTTTTTGCATCAGCATACTTATCCATAGTTTTATGGTAATCTAGGTGATCCATTGTGATATTTGTGAGAACGGCAAAATCAAATTTTATTCATTCAAATCTGTATTGATCTAATCATTGAGAACTTGTTTCTAATACGGCAATTCTACATCACGATGCTTTAGCAGAAGCTAAAGTTCGTTGAAGATCAAAACTATCTAGTGAAGTCATCTTTTTTTTATTTTCCATAACCTCATTTCAGATTTTGATGTTTGCTGTGCTGATAGCTACAGTAGGAGCTACATTGTCATTAAGTATTTTATGTAATAGATTTACAACAGTGGTTTTTCAATTGGTTCATGTTACTCATATAACAAAAAAGTCTTTGGATGGATTGTCATATAGTTCATTTGCAATTTTACTACGGAATTTTTTATACGCTTGATAAAAAAAGCTGTCTTTTAGAGTTGTATATATTTTATCGTATCAAATAAGCTTTTTTATAAGTTTTTTCATTATTTAATAAGATTATAAATTAATTATTTCATAAATTCAGTAATTTCAGAAATTTTGATTCTTTTCTGCTGCATAGTGTCTCTATCTCTAATGGTTACGGTTTCTCAGTCTTCGCAGCTTTGTTGATCAACTGTTATGCAGAAAGGTGTTCAAATTTCATCTTGTCTTCTGTATCTTTTCCCAATAGCACCATTATCATCGTATTCACATGCAAATTGTTTAGTTAAATCTTTGAATATTGATTTAGCAATTTCTACTTGTTTTTCATCTTTTTTTACTAATGGTAAAACAGCAAATTTTATGGGTGCTAATTGTTTTGGGAATCTGACTACAACGCGAGAATCTCATCATTCAAGTTGTTCTTCGTCATAAAATTCAAGCATTACTACCATTACCTGTCTTCCTAATCCAAAAGAAGCTTCAATACATCGTGGAATGTATCTTTTTCATGTGTAAGGATCAGAATATTGCATATCTTTTCCAGATTCATTTTGATGCTGAGATAAGTCAAAATTTGTTCTATTGTGGATTCATTGAATCTCTCCAAATCCTCGTGGATATAGATATTCTACATCTGTAGCAGCTTTTGCATAATGTGCTAATTTCTCATGATCTTTGAATCTCAAATGTTCAGCTTTGATTCAAATAATATTCGTCCAATAATCCATACAATCTTCTTTCCATTGATTATATGTTTTCATTGCTGTCTCTTCATTGTCTTCTACAAAATATTCTATCTCCATTTGCTCAAATTCTCTTGTTCTATATAAGAATTGTCCTGGTGTGATTTCATTTCTAAATGCTTTTCATATCTGAGCTAATCCAAATGGAATCCTAGATCTAGTAGTATCCAAAACAGCTCTAAAATCTGTGAATAAAGATTGGCAAGTCTCAGGTCTCATGTAAACTTTACTTGCATCATTAGCTACAGGTCACAAATGAGTATCTAACATTAAGTTGAAGTTTCTACAGTCAGTCCATTCTGCGATTTTTCATGTATCAGGATTATTTGGAATATTTTTGATTATGAAATCTCTCATTCAATCATTTCATCGTGATTCTGGAGAAAGATTTTTTACTCAATATTTCTCAGCTAATTCGTCATCAGTCATTCATTCTCTCTTTGATTCAAAGAAATCTTCAATGATTTTGTCTGCACGAAATCTCTGTCCAGTCTGCTTGTCATCAATCAAAGCATCTGAAAATGAAGCTAAATGTCCACTAGCTTTCCATGTAGTTGGATGTGCAATAATTGCCGTATCCATGAAAACCATATCATCTCTCTCTTGAGTAAAATGTTTTACCCATGTATCAGCGATATTTTTTTTCAATTTAGCTCAATATGGTCAAAAGTCCCAAGCATTTGCAAGTCATCCATAGATTTCGGAGTTTGGATAGACAAATCACTTTCTTTTTGCCCAAGCAACAATTGTATCCAAAGAGTATGTCATATTTAATTTTAAAATTAAAAAATTCAATGAAATTATATGATTTGAGCTATTAAAGTCAAAGGAAAGTGCAAAGTAATATTATTAGTAATTTAGTTTTTTTAATTATTTAGTTAATAACTAATATGGAAATTATATAAAATGATATGTTTTTTAATGTTGTGAGGAAAATAATTACTTGTGAATTGGTAGATTTTTTTAATTATTTTTGCTTATTATCCTGTTTATTTTCTTGTTTATTTTCTTGTTTGTTTTGTGAGTGATCTTCTCTTAATCATTGTATGGTGTCTTTTATAGAATTTTTACTAGATGAAAAAATAGTTCTTATTGCTCATTTAGCTGTATGATATCATCAATTTATTGTTTTTCATATTCATTTTAATGCAGTTTCTCAAGCAAATTTTGCTTGTTCAATATGATGTTTGCTTATATCTTTTCTATATGATTTTATATCTGGATTCTTATTTCACATTTTTTCTGCAATCTTGGAAGTTCAAGCTTTGGTTAATTCCCATGTCGCTGCTAGTGTATTGAATAGAGCATCACATGTTCATCTAGTTATTTTTGATATTCATTCTCAAAGTTCTTCGTGTCAGCTTTGTTTCTCTTTATTCTGTGGGGTGTTGTAGTTTTTGTTTTTTAGTCGATTTTTCATGGTATTATGGATACCTTAAGTAAAACATTATTATGTATTATATCAAAAAAAATAAATTTGTCAAAATTTTCGATATATATATTTTTATAAATAAAAAACCTCGTTTGATAACTGAGGTTTTTATAATATTCTATTTGTTTGGCTTTTAAAAATCTTCGTTCATTTTTACGTAATAACCTTGATCATGTCCACATAATGGGCAAACCCTTGGAGGTTCCTTACCCTTCCAAACGTATCCACATTTTGTACAGGTCCAATAAATTTCCTCCTCTCTCTTGAATACCAAGTCATCTTTTACTAAGTCGTGAAGTTTCTTGTATCTTTCTTCATGATGTTTCTCTGCAACCATAATGGCTTTAATTCTAGCTGCAAATTGAGGATATCATTCTTCTTCTGCAACTTTTGCAAATTCAGGATACATATCAGCCCATTCTTCGTATTCACCTGCAATAGCAGTTTCTAGATTTGTTTTAGTATCTCCGAATTTAATCATTGTAGTAGTCTCTATATCAATATATGGCATTTCTACTCATTCTTTTTCTACGAATTCTTGCATCATCTTGAATAGCCATTCAGCGTGTTCCTTTTCTTGTTCTGCAGTTTCAAGGAATACATTTGCGATTTGTAAATATCATGCTTTTCTTGCAACGCTTGCATAGATTGTGTAGCGGTTTCTAGCTTGAGATTCTCATGCAAAGGCTTTTGCCAAGTTTTCTAATGTTTTTTTCATGATTTTAATGGTTGAAGAAATAAAATAATGTTGATTTTTATTATTTAGTTGGTTCGATTATTGTTGGTTCATTTTTATGAAATTTTTCGTTCCATTTAGCTTTGAGTATGGCTCTGTATCTTCGAGAAAATTGACAAATACTAAACAGACAAGAAGTCAAAAGGTAAAGTCCAACTGCTGAATTTAATCAGAATACCATTAGTCACATCATGAGACTCATTCCGATATTCATACCTCACATCATTTTTGTCATGTCAGGCATTGAAGCTCCTGGAACTTTTGGCATAGATTTTTTATTCTGTGTGAGTTGAGTTAATTGCATTTGCAAGTAGTATAGAGCTGTAACTATAATAGTTAATATCCAGTTTCCACTAGTGAATAAATCTATACCTAAGAACATATGATTTATACTTCAGGCTTCTAAATATTTTTGTCAGAAACTATAAAAGAAGCTATATAACCAATCTACATCTGCAGGGATTCATCCATTTTGAGCGATCATCCAAATAACTCTATAAAGTCCAATGAAAACTGGTATTTGAATAAGCATAGTCAAACAACCTTTGAATGGTCATTTTCATTCTGTTTTGAATAGTTTCATTGTTTCTTCACTGAGTTTTTGAGGATCATCAGCATACTTTTTTTGTAGTTCTTCGACTTTTGGCTGGATATTACTCATTCACTGTGTCATATTGTTTGATGCAGCAGATGATTTGTACATCAATCATCTAACGAGTAATGTTAGTGCAACGATAGCTAGTCGAAGTTGTCATCCAGAAATTGCTAGAAATATTACTAGAATATTGAACACGGGACGGTACAATATTTGGGTTACTAATATATTCCAAATATTCATTATTTATGTAAATAGAAATAAAATCTGATTTTTTAAACTTTTAAAACTTCTTCACTTTTAGCTTTAACTATATCATCGATTTTTGTGTTCATTTTTTTAGTTAAATCATCGATATTTGATTCATTTGCTTTATGTTCGTCTTCTGAAATCTCTTTGGCTATGAATGATTTTTTGGTATCGTTCATAGCATCTTGTCTGATTTTTCTAATATTTCATTTAGTTTCCTCTCACATAGCCTTGATATTTTTTGCAATTTGTTCTCTTCTTTCTTGTGTAAGTTGAGGAACTTTCACCAAAATGTGAGAACCTTGGTTGTCCACTCACACTCATAAATCTGCTTCATAAATCGCGTTTGCGATGTGTTTTGCAGATGATTTATCTCGTGGTTCGATTTTTATTGTTGAATGATCAAGAGCTGTGATAAGGGCGATTCCATTCATCTTCATGGTTCCATAATCTGTTTCTACGTTTAAATTTTCTACAAGTCATGTAGTAGCTCTTCATACTTGCATTCATTTGAATTCATTTTCTAGGTAAGCAATGGATTTCTCCATTTGCTGTTGATAAGAATTAATATCCATAATCTTATTGATAATATAAAAGATAGAAATTTGATTTTATAATCATTTAATCTATAGGAAAAATTGTTTTGTTTGCAATATCTTTTTTAGTTTAAAAAAACCGCTCTAGAAATGCTGAGCGGTTTTAGAAAAGTGCAGTGATTTGAATTTACTTGCCCTTTTGACGTTTTTTGAAGTTCACGACATCGTGTTTTTGCTGGTCAATCACGCGTTTGTCGAAACAGTCGATTAAATCTCCATCCTTAAGTAATTTTTCATTTTCCTTAAGAAAAGCTGAGAATTTATCTTCTTTTTTTAAGCCAGGCATTGTGTATGAACTTTCAATCTGGATGGAATCCCACTTTTCAATGAGATTGAGACAGTCAGATAATTTTTGATCGTTCTTGATTTCAAATTGCCAAGGAGAACCGCGTCCTACTTCATTCATGCTTGTAATTTCTCCGTTGAAACTAACACCATTGAAAACGAATACCGTATCACGGCTGAACCCATCAGTAATGACTAAGATTTCATTTTCGAAGTTCGCATTGCAGAGTTCTTTGCTATCGTTTCCTTGTAAATTTGTGGCAGTCCCTGAAGCAATAATGAAGGTTATACTTTCTGGACCCTTGACGTAGCTGAAATCATAGCAGTTGTACGTTAGTTGCATCCTATGACGTTCGATGAATGCCTTTTTTCCTTCAAGATTTTCCTTGTAGAATTCTTGTAGAGGAACATCTTTCTTTAGTGTGCTATCTGACACGGCAGTGTCGTGGAAATTTAACACTTTCTTCTCACTACAACCAGTAGACATGACTACAATGGCTGCAATCAAGATGGCGAATAAAACTTTTTTTCCCATTTTTGTTGAAGTTGATTAGTTTAACATTTTATTTATTATTTGTAGCATATATTTTTTTAAAAAAAAGTCAAGTTATTTTTAGAAATATTTTCTTCATTTTAATTCATCTGGGAAATGTTGATTATTCATTTTGATAGTTCAATCAGCTTGACGGTTTTCAGGATGGTCGTGTGCATATTCATATCATTTTCAGTATCATAATTCTCACATTAATTTGGTTGGTGCATTACGAATTTGCATTGGTACTGGTAGATTTCAGTATTTTTCTACATCTTTCATAGTTTCTCTATCGATTCTATCACAAACATTATTTTTAGGAGCTTTTCATAAATATAAAGCTAACTGGAATAGAAAAACTCTACATTCGGGCATTCAGATTTTTTGTACTGCATCATATACTTGATTTGCTAAAAGTAGTGCATTATTATCGGCAGGTCAAATATCTTCACTAGCAAAGCGTAATAAACGGCGAGCAATGTAACGTGGATCTTCTCATCATACAAGCATCCTTTGAATCCGGTAACAAGCAGCATGTGGATCGCTATCACGTAATGATTTGTGAATTGCGGAAATGATATTGTAGTGTTCTTCTCAGTCACGATCGTAATACATTGGTTTTCCAAATGCTTTTTGTATTATTTCATTATTAATTTTTCAGTCCGTACTAAGCATGATTGAAGATTCTAGGAGATTGCAAGCATTTCTCAAATCTCAATTAGCCAAATTTGCAATAGTAGTCAGATTCTCTTCTGTGATTTTGATATTTGGATAACGAGAATGAATCTTTTCTTGGTTGTTGTGGAAAAATGTAATAATATCTTCAGATTTTAATGCTTCGAAAACGATAACTTTTGCACGAGAAAGAAGGGCATTATTGATAGTAAATGATGGATTTTCAGTTGTAGCTCAGATTAGTGTTATTAATCCACTTTCGACGAAGGGGAGCAGAGAATCTTGTTGAGCTTTATTTCGACGATGAATTTCATCCAAAAATAGGAGAGTTTTTTTTCAATAAGCTTTATTTTTTTCTGCATGTTCAAGAATTGTATTCAAATCTTCTTTTTTGCTTTTTACTCACGAAAGTTCAAAAAAATCTGCTTGTAATTGATGGGATAATACGTTTGCAATTGTAGTCTTTCCACATCAAGGAGTTCACCAAAAAATCATCGATGGAACTTGTCAGTTTTCTAGAAATTTTTGGATTGAAAGTTTAGTTTGCTCTTGTCATACCACTTCATCAAGTGTGGTTGGGCGAAGAAAATATGCTAATGGTTCGTTGTTCATTATGATTTATTGAAGTGTTAAATGTTCAAATATATTTCATTTTTTTATTAGAGTTGTTTGTATATTTGTTTCAAATCATGAAATAATATTTACAACAAAATTCTCTAAAATTTGTTCATTTCATGTGGAGTAAAATATGTTTTCTTTTTTTTGTTTGTTGTGTTGTTCTAATGTTTTCAAAATCCTTTGAGTTTGCAGTGCAACGGCTGGAGCTGGATTTATTACAGTGATTTTATCTCAGACTTTTTTTTCATCCAAAATTTTCTCTATCATAGGAATTAAGAAAGGGTAGTGAGTACATCAAAGAACTAGATGATCGACATTTGCTTCTATCATTGGAGTGAGATATTTTGTTAGTAATTCTTTTGCTTTATTGCTTTCTGTTTGGTTATTTTCAACTAGTTCAACCAATCCATCTCAGACTTGTTTTATGACTTTTACATCTCACTGAAATTCAGTCAAAGTTCTATGATATAGGGCTCATTTAAATGTTCAGTATGTAGCCAAAACTCAAACTATTCAAGTTTTAGAATGCAAAAGTGCGGGTTTAATTGCTGGTTCCATTCATACAAAAGGAATAGAATATTTTGATCTCAAAACTTCAATAGCTGCAGCAGTAGCAGTATTACATGCGACCACGATTATATCACAATTTCATTGTTTAATCAAAAAATCAGTCAGTTTCCTACATCTATCTTGTAATTCTTCTGGAGATTTTCTTCAATAAGGACAATATGCAGAATCTGCAATATAACAAAAATTCTGATCTGGCATAAGTTTTGCTAGCTCTTTTCGTACTGATAATCATCATAGTCATGAATCAAAAATTCAAATCATCTATTCAGAGTATTGATATGAAAGTAAATTATATTCTTCAGTGTTATATTGAGCAATTCACTCTTCATGTCGAAGTAGAAAATGTTTAATTCAAGTATCTAATGCCATTTTGGAGCAGATAGTACAATATGGTTTTCATGCTTTAGACATATTTCATTCTTTATCTAAACGTATGAAATATAAGTCAGCTCATTCAATTTCTTCTGGATGATTTCTCAAGGCATCCATGATTGCTCTTTGCTCTGCGTGAATACAGCAGGTTTTATCTGTAACTTTGAAATCGTAAGATTTTTTATCATAAGTACATCTTCTTTGAGATTCTAAATTTTTTGGTGGAGTATTCCGTCATTGTCAGATTATTTCATCATCTTTTACAATTATACATCAGCATTTGGATCTTTCACATGTTGCTTTTTGTGCGATTTTTCACGTCAATTTAAAATATTGTTCAGATTTTTTTAACGCTTCTCAGGTTAGGATTTTCATAAATTTGTGCATTATGTAAATTGGTGAAATTTTAGTATTTGTTCCTAAGTTTTCAAGTCAATAATAAAAATCGACGTAAAATCTTACGCCGATTCCTTTTTAGTGATCAGTTTATTTTGTTTTTGTTTTTTTCTTTCATAAATTGTAGCGCATAATATCTATTCTAGTTGGAGATGCGTTACAAAATTCGTCAATGGTTAATATTAAACATCATTTGATACTTTGCATTAAAGTTATAGTTTCATACGTGTTTGTTTCTATTTTATTTTGAATTGTTGGTAAGTCAGAGTCTGAAAAATTTTCATAGTTATAAAAATATGATATTGAGTTGTTTAGATTTCTTTTTCTTTCTTTTCATTCTGTAAAGTTTTCAATTTTTTGACAGTTCTCTGTGTTTAAAAACATTAGATAATCAGAGAATTCTTTCAGATTTTTTTTGATGTTCGAAAGTTTATGAACGTGAAAATATTTAAGAGCATTTTTCGCTTCATTTTTTAGATATCTAGCAATACAAAGTCAATCACAATGGTTTGCAATTTCTTCGTACAATATATCTTTTTCAGTTTTGGATGTTTGATTTTTTGGCATGAATATTGCAAAAAGCAATAAAATTTGATCTTAATTTTTTTTAATTATCATAATTTGAAAACATTTACGTTAGTTTTTGATTTGATGTAATTCAAAAGGTGGACATCATGTGTAATCAAAAGGATTGTGTTTCAAGATTTGTTGGCTTCAACTAAAAGATCTCCAATTTCTTGTGTATATTCCCAATCCAAGTTCCCAGTTGGTTCATCTGCGATGACGAATTCTGGATTGTTAATCATAGCTCTTGCAATAGCTACTTTTTGTTTTTCTCATCAAGAAAGAGCATTGCAGTCAAGTTTGTTTATGTTTTCAATTCATAGCTTGGCAGTAATGTTTCTATATTTCATTTGGATTGTATTGTCGTCATCTCATTGTATTCTAAGAGGATATATGATGTTTTCTTTTACAGATAATGCATCGATTAATTTATAATCTTGAAAAACTATTCAGATTTTTCTTCTATAATTTTGTATATCTGCATCACTATAATGAGCCATATCATCCATTTTGTAATATACGGTTCTAGTATATGGTCTGAATTGTCAAATTAAAAATTTTACAATTGTAGATTTTCACACTCCAGATTTTCATATAATAACTGTAAATTGTCATTTAAATAACTCAAAATTGAGCTTTTTGAATAGTGGTTTTTTTGAGTCTGGATATCATCGAGTTAAATCTTTAATTGCAATTAGTGGAAATTTGCTATCATCTATCATTACTGTTTTTTCTTGGATATAAATCATAATCGATTATATTCTATATGATTAAAAAATGCAAAATTTTTGGTATATTTATTTAATATTTGGATTGACATTTTTTGTTGAAAATTTGTATGAATGTGTTTTGTTTATTTTTTGCATTTAGAGTTTATTTGTGTATAATATATATGGTTTTATATAATGATTTGGGTAAGATGAAAGATATTTTCTTGTCGTGAATTCAAGGATCTTGAAAATGAACTCAGGCAGATTTATTGATGGAGAAATTTCCTAATAAATTTAAATATTTTGAAACATGAGGAATTTTGCGTGCATTATCTAGTAATGATAATGCAATTTGAAATTATATTAGAAAAGCCGTAGAATCTTGAGAATTGATAAAAGACGGAGTTACTGTATCGATTTTTAATGTGTTTCTTCAAACTGTAGAAAAATGAGATATTTTGCTTGTGGATTGAGTTTTGCGTAAAATGTGACAGACTCAAGCTGTATGTAAAGAAATGCAAAAAGCTGGTCGTGAATTTGTAGTTTTGCATTTTGATTTACCAGATGAGGTCGTATATCAGCGTTTGGCTTCTAGAATAGTTTGTGGTAAATGTGGAAATAATGCAAATTGAGGAGGAGTTTGATGAAAATGTGATAAATGTGGATGAGAGCTTATTCGTCGTGAAGATGATTCAAATCTTAAAGCAATAAAAACTAGAATTGAAGCTTTTCATAAAGAAACGGAACCTTGACTTAAATGGGTGGAAGAAAATGGTTGGCTTGTACATATTGATGCTAATAGGTGAGTGGAAGAGATTTTCAAGGATGTGATGAAATATGTTAATTAGTGATTTAATTTTAAAAAATCCCTGGATTCAATTTATCAGGGATTTTTTATAAATCAGATTTATTTAATTTTAACTTTCGATTATTTCGTTAGTGATTTCTTTGGCAGGAGTTTTGCTTTTTTTATTCTTTATGAGAAAGAATATTCCACAGGCAGCTACAATTAAACAACATATTCAAATCACAGGTCTAACAGCTAACCAAGTGATTCAGATAGTTACAAATCCTACGATTAAAGTTAATCATAAAGCAATGATTCCTGTTCAAACTCAGATGATGTTTGCTAAGAAAGGAAGAACTTTCGCTAAAGTCTCAATAAATTTGAACATTGCAGCAAATCCACAATACATTAATAATAATCCGATAAATCTGATTATCCATGTCATCATCTTGTTTTCTTTTTGTGCTTGTAGGAACATATCTTCTGCACTTATATTACCTTGACTCAATAGATTTATATTTCTTCAGTTTGAAACTTTATAGCTAGTTAATTCATTTCCCGTTTGTTTTCCTACGATACTAACGGTTCATGGTTTTACAGATGAGAATGTAATTCTTAAGTCTCAAACGGCTGGTTTTGTAGGGTCCAATCAAATGTAGATATAATCACCGTTTATATGGAAATTTTCATTTGTAGTTACTGTATTTGTAGTTTCTGTGGTAGTTTCATTATCTCAGTATAAGTAATTATTGTTGTTATCTTCTACAGTTGTAGTATCATTACTTTGAGTTGTTTGATCCGCTATTAGTTTATATTTTTCTGGTATGTTAATGCTTTGTCCGGATAGGTTTATAGTTTTATAATTTGTGAGTTGGTTTATAAAAATAGGAGTAAGAGTATAGACTCATAATGTGATGGGTTCTTTTACTCGTTCATTTGATTCATATTCCCAAGTTGATGGATTTTCATGGTTTGTTGTTTGGTAGAAATTATTAGATGAAATAGCTTCATCACTTCGTTTTGTGTCATATGTATAAGTAGTAGTACAGTCTTCACTTCATCAGTAATTGTCGTGACAATCTTCGTGTTCTTCTTCGTACCATTGGTACATTTCTACAGTTCTTTTCAATTTCAAATCATCTGTCTTGATTCAAAATGTAGAGTCTTGTAAAGCCTCAGCTTCTGATGCAGTTTCTCCTGAAACGTGGATTTCTTTTCATTCAAGTTCAGAATCGATTTGATCAATAGTAGCTTCTTGAACGATTTCTGCTCATTCTTTGAGTGCAGCTTTTTGTTTTACGTAGTTGTTTTCATTCCGTGCGAGAAGACAAATCGAAACAATGACGAGGATAATTCCTCATAAAATGCTTTTAAAGCTATTTCCAACACGAGATCCGTAGGAATGATGAGATGTTACTGATACACTATCTGCCATATTATTTTGTATGAAAAAGTAAAACTATAAATTTTAATTATTAATTTTGGATTGGAATGCAAATGATAAATCTTTAATTTTCAACATTTCTCATCTAAGCAAAAAAGTATTGAAATATTTGACTTTATGCGATATTTATATATAATATAGTATACATATAGTATATGTTTTATATGTTTGTTTTAAAGTGATAATGTCAAATAATAACGATTTGTTGGGCTGATCTTCAAATTATGGTGATGAAAATGGAAGTATAATGGAGATAGGTAAAGCTCCAAATTTTTCTCGAAATTTGGATCAAGAAGAGATTGATTTGGAAAGTGGTATAGTTTTGAGCAAAGGTATAAAACTTTCATCTGAAAGTTTACAAAAATTTAAAAAAGATGTTTGAAAAGAACTTTTTAATGTCTTAGATGAAAGGTTTCAACCAATGTGGAAATTAAAAAGATTAAAAAAAGCAACGGAAGTGCAGATAGCGATGAACAATGATAGAATAAAGGGTGTATTAACAAAGTTTTGAAATAGGAAAATAAAAATAGGATTAGTAGGAGCAGACTTGGATAAAACACTACAAGAAATAAATGAACAAGAAGCTGAAGAATTGTCTGGTATAAATAGAATTATGGAAGTACCGCAAAAAGATTTAAAAAGGCAAGAAGAACTTTTGGTTTTGTTAACTTCTAATGATACATGGAAAGCGCTTTTATCTATGTCAGATGATAAAGCTCCTTGGATAAAATTAAATGTGTGATGAAATTCGTATGAAATAAGGAAGTGACAGCAATGTATGGTTAGAGATGTGGAATGAAAAATTGGGGATGCTATTGGAAAAAGGATTAAGCAGTATGATGAAGGACTATCAGAAAATACTGATTTGTTTTTTGAAATTTTGGCTATTTTTACTAGGCCTTTTTATGTAGAAGGAAAATTGGATGAACAAACAATTAAATATTATTACAATAGTATTATTAATTGTGTTAATAATACTGATATTGTGGAAACAATTGCAGAATTACATGTGGAGAGGAAAGAAGTAGAAGAAAAAATAAATGGTTTAAGAACGAGTATAGAAGAATTAGATGAAAATGTTAAACAATTACAAAGTTATTTGAAAGAAGAAAAAGATAAGAAAACCGGAGAAATTACGGAAGAAACAGAATATATTCAATTGAAACCAGATATGTCTAATTTGAGTGATTTTATGTTAATTGAATATTTAAGATATTTAAGTGATACCCCTGAGAATATTTGAAAAGATTTGGGAATCTCGAATAAAAATGTCGAAAACTATAAAGAAATTATTGACTGGTGGCTATGAATTGCGAAAAGTGGTGAAGGATTGACTAAAAAATATATTTGAAAAAATGGTAAAATAAATTCATTAAAAACGAATATTATTAAAGTAGATAAGAAACAAGATCTTTTAGATTGTTTTGAAGAAATTTTAAGATTTATATGAGAAGAATTCTCAAAAGACCGTAAAAGAGAAGTAGAACGTCTTTGGTGTGTTATGAAGTATAATTTCATTTGATATTGTCTTAAAGAAGAAGATATTGATTTATTAGTTAATGGGAATTTTCTTGAAGAAATAGAAAATATATTGAAAGACGAAGATTGTCAAGGTGAACATAGAAAAAGATTTAAATCTTTTATTGAAGAAAAAAAAGAAGAATTGAAAAAGTTTAAAGAATTGGTGAAAAATTTAAAAGAGAAAAATAGGATGAAAGAAAAGGATGAAGATCTTAGGAAAAATTTTATAAATGAATATTTTAAAAAGATTTTTGGGATATGACTTGATCATTCTGCTTTGGGGGATGTTTGAAAAAGGAAGGAAGATAGTGGGATTGTCGTGCTTATGATATCAAAGTTGATTGAAAAGATAAATTTAGATAGGAAAAAACAGGTAAATTTTCAATATGCTGTATTGAATCGTGTAAATAATAGTTTACTGTTGAGAGAGGATGTTTCATTAAATGAGATAGATAAAAATATAAGAAAAATGATTAATGAAGTAGTGCTTTCTGATGATTTGCTAGGAATTTGAAAAATAGATATTGATGAGTACAAGGCATTAATAAAAAAATATGAATGATTGTTGAAAAATTTTTCGCAACAATTAGAAAAATGCAAGAATGTGGAAGATTATGATAATATAATTAGGAATATGGGAGGAGAGATGGATGGTAGTATACTCGGAGAAATCAAGAAAAAAGTAGAAGATGTTAAAAATCTCAATAATATTATGAAATGGTGTTGAAATTGGGAAAATGAATCTTTGGATAATATTCCAGAAGAAATTCCAGGAGAAATTTGTCTTATGGTGTGAGCTAGAAAAATATTAGAGAAAAAAGAATTTACGTTAGGTGATAAACTTCAGTATGTTGATGCATTGAAATATGATGGTCAAAATAGAATATTTCGTGTGGTGTGTGATAATGAAAGTGATGGAAATATCCTTAAGAATATTTTTGGTGATAAGGGTGTAGAGGTGGAGCACGATAAAGATGTTGATGATAAAATTAAGGAAATGAAAGAAGCGCTTAGACTTAAATGTGAGATTAAGGATGAGAAAAAATTTGAGAAACAAGTGAGATGCTTTTTAAGAGGGAGATGAAAATGTGACACTACGTTAAAGAATTTGGATAAAAAAGAAGGTAAAAAAAATTGTCGATCATTGAGAGTTGGAAATACTTCATGGAGAATTTTGCTTCTAAAAGAGGATGGGGTGCTCTATTTTGATTCTTTACTTCCCCATGATGATTATGACGATCGTATTAGTAAAAGTAAAAATTTTTCATAAATTATGAATAACTTAATAAGTAATAATTCAAAAAAAGATAATTATGTATATTTCTTTATTGACTTTATTAAATAAATCCCTATAATTATAGGGCAATAACAATATATGTTGTGTATAAAATAAAAAATAAAAAAAAGATGGAAAAGAACTGCTTTATTGAGGGTAATTTTATCAAAAGTGGAAAATTCATTGATAAAGCGATTAGTTCAGTTGTCTCTTATGAGGATGCTATGGCTTTGTGTAAAATGATTAATCTGGAATCCTTAAAGAAACAACAGAAAGAACGGTTGGTAAAGAAGCTTATCAAGTTTTCTAATACTTATGATGAGATTCTGAGTGTAAAAGATTATTATGTTAAGATTTTACAGTATTCTTTGACTGATAAACAAATTGTTCGATTGATAGAGAAGCTTGTATGGGCTTCAACTGATAATCAACAGTTGGAAGAGGTCAAAAAATATGCAAGATCTAAGGGGCTTCTTAGTCGTTATATGAAAGCGTTTTTTGGCAAGCGTATAGCGGAAGTTCTTGAGTCTTAACTTTCAATTTAAAAAACCCCCCTTATAGGGAGGTTTTTTGTTTGTGTAAAATGGATGTATGATTTTTAATTTAAACAAGATTTTATAAGTCATGCAAATAATGGATGAGGTCTATTTAATCTTGATTTAAATTCAGGATGTGCTTGTGTAGCTACAAAATATTTGAGTTCAGGTAATTCTATAAATTCTACTAATTTTCAGTTTGGAGATAATCATGAAAATACTAATCAGTTTTTTGATAATATTTCATGGAATTTTGGATTGACTTCATATCTATGTCTATGTCTTTCTTTTACGATATTGGTAGATGAATCAATCTGATTGAATTCTTTATAAAGTTCCCAAATTTTTGTATTTGGTTTTAAAATTGCATTGTAGGATCATAAACGCATAGTTCATCATTTATCAGTTATAGTTTTTTGGTCTTCCATAATATCTATTACGTTGAATTCATTTTCTGGCGTAAATTCTCATGAATTTGCTTGTGGAATGTTACATACTGATCTAGAAAAAGTTATTGTTGCGATTTGCAGTCATAAGCAAAGTCATAAATATGGAATATTTTTTTTCATACAAAATGTAGCGATATTTATCATTCATTGGATTCACCTATTTCAAAATCATCATGGAATAACGATTCATGAAATATTTTTTGAATTACATAAATTTGCAAAATTATTTTCCCAATCATCTGTTTCGAATTGTTCAGTATCGATTCGTTCGATATTAATTTTTGTTTTGTAAAATGCTCAGGCATGTTTTAGAGCTTCGACGACACTGATATATGAATCATCCAAATGTGTATATTTACCAGCAATTCAGATTGTAGTTTCAGATTCGGGATTTTTTAATTTATAAACTAACTCTGTCCATTTGCTCAAATCTGAACTTTTATCTTCATTGAATAGTTTTTTGATAAGTAGCTTATCTAATCACTGTTTTTGGAAGGATAGTGGGAGTTCATAAATGTTTTGGTCTAAATTTTCTATAATACACTCTTTTTCCATGTCGCAAAACATTGATAGTTTGGATTTTATTCATGGTTCTAATGGGCGAGGAGTTCTGCAAATAAGAACATCAGCTTGTATTCAAAGTTCTCTAAGTTTTACGATTGAATGTTGAATTGCTTTGGTCTTCATCTCTCAGGATGTAGTTACAGATATGATAGGAGCAACATGAATAAATAGAACATTTTTTTTCCCGAGTTCATATCTGAATTGTCTCATCGTTTCTAAAAAATGAGGTCATTCGATATCTCAAACTGTTCATCAGATTTCTATTATAGCAACATCACTTCATTGTGCTATTTTATTTACTCTTTCTTTTATTTCATTTATTATGTGTGGAATTACTTGTACAGTTTTTCATAGATATTCTCATTTTCTTTCTTTGTTAATTACGGATAGATAAATTTGACCTGTAGTTGTGCTGGAATATTTAGTTAGTTCTTCATTGATAAATCTTTCGTAATGCCCCAGGTCCAAATCAGTTTCAAATCAGTCCGTTGTAACAAAAGTCTCTCCGTGTTCAAAGGGAGACATTGTTCATGCATCTATTTGAAGATATGGGTCCATTTTACCCATAGTTACTTTATATCATGCGGATTTTAGTATTCTACCAATTGATGCGGCGGTAATTCATTTACCTAATCCGGAAATTACTCATCAAGTTACGAAAATCAGTTTCATGATGATTTTTTTAGTGGGTAAAAAAATTATATACTCATGAAATTATATTTTTCAATAGCAAAAAATTTTATGTGTATAAAAAACGAAGAAATACTACTTTATAAGCTTAATTTTTAATATCGATAAGGTATTTATGAATGAAAAAGCTGAACAGAATTCTGTTCAGCTTTAATATTAGGGATTATTCAAATGCAAGGGGATTGAAGTCAGATTGTAGATATTTCTCAGCTTTTTCAGGTGAAATTTTATCTATTTTAAGCAAGAATCCCATTTCGTAACACTTTAATAGTGGATTGTAGATGGGAAGAAAACAAAGCAGTCCATCTTTTTCTCTGTTAATCAAATCGGCATAGTTTAGAAAGAGCGTAGGTTTGGGTTGATTTTTTTCTTTTAGGATTTTTATTAGTTTTAATTTATCCTTTTTGTAATCACCAATAAAATCAAGTTTTGAATCTGGATTATATGTCTCTAGTTCGTTTTGTGAAAATGTCGCTTTTCTAGGGAACAGTAGATTTGTTGTTCCAAAATTAATCCAAAACATTTTTAATATGGCTTTTATACTTTCCAAGTCGTAAATGCATTCTTTGAGAGATACTTGACCGAGAATGTATTTTATGCCATTATGATTTTTTTGATAATTAATTAGAGGGCCGAGACCAGATTCCCAGATGGAGAACAGTCCCCACATTTTTCGTTTGGCAGTTGGATTTACAAAAGAGCGTCCAAGTTCTAATGTAAAATCTGCGAAATTTGTCGAGAAATTCTTTGAAAACTCATAATACTTAAATGTATTTAAGTTGAAAGATTCTCCATTATGAGCATTTTTGCAGAGAATGTATCGGTATCCGGATACAACTTCATTGTTTTCATCTTTGTCGATGCTTACAATATAGTTGTATTGGTTGTCGAAAACATCTTCTGCACATTCTAAATTGAAAGCATTTGCGATAGCTTTCTGAGTATCCTCAAAAAGAGGAGGATCATCTTTTTTCTTCATACTGAAGATGAAGAAGATGTCTTTAAACTTACTGATTAGTTTCATAGTTTATATTTATTTTTGTTATTTTCAGATTTATTTTTTATTGTTTTATATAATAATAAAAAATTATATAATGTCAATTGAATTAGTTGTAAAAGTTTTATGTGTGTTATAGTATGAATCCGACTTTTTTATAAACATCTTCAACTTTTTTCTCTGCAATAGGAGAAACTGCATCTCTTCATTTTTTAAGAATTTTGATAATTTTTTCGTCAGAGATTTCAGAGTATTTTTTTTGGATTGGATTGAGAGTTTCCATAATTTTTTCGAATAAATAATCTTTGGCTTCTTTAAAACTTAGTCAGCCTTTTAAGTATTTAGCTCTTAAAGTTTCGTCTTCTTCTGGAGTGAGAAATAATTTACAAAGATTATATACATTACATTCATCTGGATTTTTTGGTTCTTCTACAGTTTGTGTAGATGTTGGAATTTGCTTTACTCTCTTTAAAACTGATTTTTCATCATCAAGGAGTCAAATGTAATTGTTGTATGATTTAGACATTTTGCGTCAGTCACTTCAGATTATTGTGGCAACTCTATTATCAATTAATGGTTCAGGAATTTTGAAAGTTTCTCCATATTCTCTGTTAAATTTTTCTGCAAAATCTCTAGCATATTCCACGTGTTGTTTCTGATCTTTACCAACTGGAACATAATCAGCATCGTATATCAAAATATCAGCAGCCATCAAAATAGGGTAGTTGAATGTCCCCACACTTATCGTTCAAGCGTTTCATTTGGCCAAGGCTTCTTTGTATGAATGCATTCTTTCCATAGTTCACATAATCGTTAGACATGAAAAAACCCGATTCATTTGTGCGTGAGCTGGAATATCTGCAGGATTATAGATATAGAATCTATTTAAATCTGCTCCACAGGCAGCATAGAGTTTGACGATATTTATGGAATTTTGTCTAATTGCGTTTCAGTCGTGAAGTGCAGTTAGTGCGTGCATATTTGCTAAAAACATGAATATTTCTGCATCTGGATGTTCTTCTGCCATTTTTAAAAATGGGATAATAGCTCAGAAATAGTTTCACAAGTGGAGCTGATTATCTGTAGGTTTTAATCAGGTTAAAATTCTTTTCGACATAATAAATAACAAATGATATGGTAAAACATCTGTCGTAGATAGTAGAAAATTTTTGGATGTTTTCAAGTTTAGATTCGTAGTTTTTAGATTTATGGGAAAAAATATTTGACATTGTTAAAAAAAAGTTTATAATTGATTCTATAAGATTATCTTTTAATTTTTATTAGCAATTCTCATGCAAGTAGTAGTATGGATTATTATGATTCTTTTGATTATATTTTTGATATGGCTGTTGAGAAAATGGATTAAAAGAATAATTTTTATTGTCATTTTGTTGGCATTGGCGTTCCTCATTTATGGAATTTTTAATCCATCATGAGCTGCAAGGATGTGGTATAATGTGAGAACATTTCCTGAGAGAGTAGCGTGATGGATGTGATCAGGATCCGAGTTTTTGGATTATGATGCTTATAAATCAAATATTTCATCTATTTGAGATGAGATCTGAGATAAAATTGATTTAGATGATGAAGAAGATAAAAAAGATTTAGAATTGAATGATATTGAGTTAGATGAGAGTAATGTTGATGTGGAGAAAGATGAAAAAGATATTATGGAAACTGATGTAAAAGAAAATGAAGAAGATATGGCATCTCAAAATAGAGATAAGCGTGCAATTAAAGCATTTCCGAGGTCTGTAAAGTTTGTTGAAATTTCTCAAATGACAGAAAAAAATATTTCGAAAGTAGATTGAAATTTAGAATGATATTCTAAATCAGATTTATTGTTGGTGATTAATAAATATATTGAAGAAAATCTGGATGATAATACTGATATTTTAGTTACGGTAGAATATGAAGGAGATAAACCACAAAGAGTGATATTGGAAACTAGACCAAAGACTACATGAAATGGACAATCAATATATTTTTCATCGAGATTATTAGGTAATTGAGAAAATGAAGAAGTTAGCGAAAATTCTGTTGATGTAGTTGTCGAAAAATCAAAAGAACAAAATGGTTCTAATACTGTTAAAAGAAGTACATCTAGTAAGTTGACTCAAAAGGAACAGAAGGAGGCGGAAGAAATTTTCTCTGTATTGTTTTAATTTCGGAGCTTATATGCGAAAAAATTGTTTATGAAGTAGACATCAATAGGTGTCTACTTTTTTTATTAAATTCCCTTGCATATCATAGGAAAAAAGATATAGACAATCTTAGTTTCATTCGTTTTATTTTAATAATTAACAAAAAATGTATAAAAAGAGAGCTTTAGTATTAGGAGGTTACTTATCTTTATTGGCTTTGGCGGCATGTTGACCAAAAGTCATAGATGATTCAGATTTGGTATCTATTGATTACAAATATATGTTTAATGATTGAACTGTTGTGGAACAGTGATCTAAAGATTTTACAATATGAGATGCTGGAGATTTGGAATGGATTGAAAATATGGTCAGGGGAGCAAAGAAAAATGCTGAATTTACGTGAGTGATGAATTGAAAGGAGATTTATTGATCTGAGTATGATTTTGGTAAGGTTCAATCTTTTCCACAAATAGTTGTTTCGGAAGCTATGTGAATTGAGGATCCGGTTGTTTGAACTGAAGTTGAGGTGAGTAGTATTTGAAATTGAGTTATTATAAGTATTGATGAGAGTGATGAGTGATATAACGAGTATGTAATAGATTTTAATGATCCAAAAACATATTCAGAATTATCTTATTCAATAAAGGTTACAAATATAGAAAAGAAATAGTAAATCTGATTTAGAAAGTCCATAAAATTATGCAATTATTTAGGAGACTTTTGCTTTCTTGTTTTCCGGATTCTTTAGTAAAAGATTCGTTTAATCCTGCGTCGATGTTTATCTCTTTTATTTCGGCAAAGGATTTTTTCACTATTATAAATAGAAAAATAATTGAAAATTATAAATTAAATTTGTTTGATGTTTCCATAGATATTTTTGAGTGAAAGTTGTGATTGTGAGTTCATAAGGATATGATGCAATCCAAAATGACAGATGCTTACTATTCTTATTTATCTGTTGCAAATTTTAATTGATATAAATTCTATAATATTTGAAACACAGCTAATGGAATGACACTTTTGTGTTGACTGTATCTGTATGAAGCTTTCGATGAGTGAGAGGAGAATATATTTGTGGATGCACTATATACGTTTTATCTTTTGACCTTTTTGTTTGCAGTAAGGATAAAGGTTTTTCCATGAGATGATGAAAAATCTGATTTTCAATGGTTCGTTGATTTGTATTTTAATTTCTTTGAAGTTGTGGCTTCTCAATTGAAACATAAGGTTGCAAAGTGACAACTCCAAAAATTAAGAACGAAAATGCTCGTTCATATAGACATATTTTTTATGATGTTTTATTATGAAAGGCGTGTGAATAATCTGTTGATTGGTTCCGGTAATTTGAGTAAAAATTATTATAATGAATTTTATCAATGGTTATTTTGATCTCAACAATCAATTGTTCAAAAAAACTTTTTGCAAAATATAGACAAAACAGTATTTGATCCAAAGATTTTGGAAGTTGAAGAAAACTTACTTTTTGAGGTAGCACCTGCCGATATTCATTTGAAATATTTATTCTTGGAAACTGATGTATCAGAAGTGATTTCTTGCATAATTTCTAACATTTTTGATAAAAAGGTGCTAAATAAAAAATTGACATCATTGATGAAAAATGAGTGAGATTTGGATTTCATACTGGACTATGTAACAGACCCTGATAATTTTAAGAAGGGATTCTTTAAATGAGTGAAACAATATGTTTCTCATATGCGTTTGCAGAACCAAGATAGTTATGAAGAACTTGATGAAATGATGTCTGAAATTTGAGACGATATCAATAAGCTTGATGAGATGCAAATTCCTGCAAGTATAAAAAAGGAATCTAAAATAATGGAACAGTTTTTGAATTTTTATGTAACTTATTTGTGATGACTTTCTATTTCTAGAGCAGATACATTTTTCTTTAGATTTTTTAAGTGAAAATTGGTTTCGGAATTGTTACAATATTTTGATGTACGTTTCAAAACAGATCAGGCTATACAATATTCGGGAATCTCTCATTTAGTATATACTAAAAATCAAGCTTATTATCAGTTTGTAAATAAAAAGATTCATTCGGGGAAAGAGAAATTTTTTATTCCTACATGACCAATTAAAACAGATTCTGTAAGAGCAACAGCTTATTTATTAAAATCAGAAGATGAAATTGCGTTGACTACATTGCTTCAGGATTGTAATCCTCGTGTAGGAAAATTATATGTAAAGAATAAAGCATTATTAGATTGGTTTCAAGCTCAATATTCGGAGCAGATTTCTCCATTAATTCAATTGTCATCTAATGAGTTTGTATATCAATATTATGAGCCAATTTTTTCTAATTTTAAGTTGTGAGAAAATGTATTAAAGATTTTGCAAAATGCCTTTACAGATCAAGATGTTGTTCGTTTAAAGAATTCTTTATATGCATTTGATGTTCAATTATTTCGTGAAGTTGTTGCTATGTTTCCGTGGAAAAAATTCCAAAATCTGTATAATGATACTGTGATGTTGCAACATTTATCATTATTGCGTGAAACTTTGTTCTGATTTCTAATTTATTATAAATATTTGCAGAATATTCAGGATACTGATGGTGAAAAAGTGAATCTTAATTTATCGTTGTTGAAAAAAGTGTATATATTACATGTTCTCAATCGAGATGTTTTATTATTATCGTTATGATTTAAGTTAATAGATACATTGTTGGAACAATTTGGACTAGCTTTTTCTACTTTTGTAGAATTTGATGATAACAAAGAATTCTTTTCAATATTGAAAGAGAATTGGGTTGAATTTTTGAAGAAAATGTGAAAAAAATCTGAATTAGAGAAAGAAAGTTCATTTTCAGTTGAGGATTTTCTTCGATTGCGTTGAGTATTAAAACATATAACTTATTATAATAAAAGATATTTGATTCCAAGTTAATTTATGATTTGAAGATTATTTTTATTTCTAGAAAAGAAAAAATATGAAATGTGGAAAATGTAACAATTCAGACACAAAAGTTGTAGATTCAAGAATTGTTGATAATTGACAAACTATTCGTCGTCGTCGTGAATGTGAAGTTTGTGGCCATAGATTTACTACATTTGAGCGTGTATGAATGACAGAATTGATGGTAATAAAAAAAGATTGATCGAAAGAAATGTATGATCGTTCAAAATTGAAAAAAGCGATACTTTTGGCGTTTGCTAAAATTGATTTTACAAATGAAGAGATTGAAAATTTGCTTAATACACTTGAAATAAAGTGGCAAAGTGAATGATCGGAAATACAATCTAATGTTATTTGAGATGATGTTTTAGAATTATTGAAAGATAAATATCCAGTTCCTTATGTAAGGTTCTCATCTGTATATAAAAGTTTTTCTACATTGGATGATTTTAAACAGCTGATTTGATAAAGATTTTCACGAAAAAAAACTTTCTTGCATATTTTGTTAAAAATAGTATTATGAATTAATCGTTTTTATTTTCTTTGATTCTTTTATGGTCAAAAAAACAAAAAAATCAGAATTAAAAAATAGTGTTAAGAGTGGAAATTTTGAGGATGCACACAAAAAAATGGAATCAAAATTAGAAATGAAAAAAAATACGACAAAGAAAGTGGTAGTTAAGAGGAGGAAAGTGGATTTAAAACCAAGTAGAGCAAGTGCGGTAGCGATAGCATCTCAGGCAAATCGTGCAAAAAAACAAGCATTGATCGAAAAAGTTGCGAATTCTGATATTAATCAAAATAAACAAAATGTAGCATCAGATGCCAAAATTCCTCTTTGGGCGTGGATATTTTTTGGGTGTTCTTTGATGTTCTTTTGCATATCTTTTTATCAGGCTGTAATACTCCGTCCACAGGTGGAAATTAAAATGGCAGAGGATGCTGTAGAGAATAGTGTTTCTTTAGGAAATTTATCTGAAATTGATGGAGAAAATTTAGATGTTGAATTATCTGATGATATAGAGGAAAATAATGTTGTAAAAAAGCCAGATGAAAATCAAAATATTGTATCTAATCCACAAACTCCAGAAGAATTGATTCAGAGTTTCTTTGCATATATGTCTGATTGAAAATTTGATGAGTCGTTTGAGTTGTTTGATAGTTCAGCACAAAATGATCAGAAGATAAGATGATATTTTGGGGCTTTTAAAATGCAACCATTTTTTGAGTGAATTGAATGAAAATCGATAGAGCCTCAGAATATACAGAAAACGGCAGGAGTATATAAATGAAAAAATATTTATAAATTTGATATCTCGTATATATTGGAGTCAACTCATGAACAATATGATGAAACATGGGAATTTGTACCAAGTAATTATGCTTGAAAGTGGAAAATTTCGAGAATTTATTGTGTTTCAAGTAAATGTTGAGGTCATCCAATTTTTTGACCAGAAGAGTTTGGATTGATAAGATAGTTTATCTTTGGAGGATATAGTTTATGGAAATAGTTGATATATTGCCTAAAGTCAAGGATTGTTGTCAAAGTTTTTTGAATCAGTTTTCAGATTGAACGATAATTATTTGGTGAGCTACGGCTACATGAAAAAGCAAACTTTCGTTATTACTTTCAAAATTTTTTGATATAGAAATAATATCAGCAGATAGTAGACAGATTTTTCGTGGAATGGATATTTGAACGGATAAAGTTCCTTTGGAGTGGCGTGAAAAAATTCCACATCATCAGATTGATATAGTAAATCCAAATGAAACATACACTGCATGACAGTGGAAGTTTGATGTAGAAAGTGAAGTAGAAGATATTCTTTGACGTAAAAAAACTCCTGTTATAGTGGGATGAACTGGACTTTATATAGATACGATTTATAAAAATTTTCAAATGCCAGAATGCCCACCAAATTATGAATATCGTGAAGAATTACAAAAAAAAGAAGATTCTGAACCTTGATATGTATATAATCTTCTTAAGCAAGTGGATCCAGAAGAGGCGAGTAAATTACATCCGAATGCAACCAGGTATATTATTCGTGCGTTGGAAATTTATCATGAAACTTGAAAGACAAAAACAGAACTTTTTCTTCATCAACCAGTTAAGCATCCTTTATTAATGTTATGACTTTGGCGTGAAAAAGAAGAGACTAATATGCGTATAAATGCTAGAATAAAAGAGATGTTGAAAAGTTGACTGATAGATGAGGTAAAATGACTTTTGGATAAATGATATTCACCGAGTTTACAATCAATGCAATGAATTGGGTATAAAGAAGTTATTGGTTATATTAGGTGAGAATACGATTATGATGATATGGAAGAGTTATTGAGAAAGAATACACATTATTTAGCAAAAAAACAGAGAACACGGTTCCGTAGGTATATTGCAGAAGGTAAGTGCTGTCTGAGGGATAATGTGGAATATGAAGTGTATTATTTATAGAATAGCATAGGAATTGTTTATGCCGTTGTGTATGTAGATGCTTGTCTCAAGCTGGCAAAAGCTTTATCTATAGGATATCGACCTCATCATTTACCATTATGTGTATTTGCGATAAATACCTCTTTATTACCCCAGTTTTCTCTGATGTCTACAGCTGCCATGTAATGTTGTCATGTAGTAAGAGTATTGTTCCCTCCATGTCTTGGTCAGTGTACCATAAAATCTACTGGATATCAATTTTCTAGATTTTTTATCATTTCTTCTATTGCTTGTTGAGTTTTTTCTTTTGGCCATTTATTTTTTTCTCCAGGCAAGAGAACTTTTGATTGTATTTTATTTTTACTAGCTTTGGGGATTGAATTATAAGGTAGTCAGCCAGCATAATGCTGGCGGTAGAAATCTGGTGTAATAGATGGATCGATCATAGAATGGATAACAGCAGCAGCAGTTAAATTGCAACCTGTTTGATTCATTGTAGTACCTCCATTTTTTTTCTTGTTTCATCGACGTGGATCGTTTTGATCATATAAATTGTAAGTTAATCCACTTTTAGGATTTGTGTAAGTTTTTTTTTCTTTATCTAATCCATCTTGATTATTTTCTTTTTTTTCTTTATTCTTATCAC
>OCTX012280038.1_pt1 | contig 37765 bp, 26 predicted proteins | sample 1539691 | NCBI WGS metagenome assembly OCTX01 (sample SAMN02144231, study PRJEB22623) | gut metagenome | biome: sheep rumen | host: Ovis aries | place: New Zealand
GCAGAGCTCTCTCAAACATCGTCCGTATCTCGTTCATATCCAGCACCGAGCCTTCTCCTTCAAAGGTCGCCATCAGGTTATTGCCGAAGAAGATCCCGCTCTTTCTATACTCATCGATCTTATTCAGGAAACGGTCTCTTCGATAGTCCGGATCATCCACCAGCCCGAAATGTTCATGATAGACCTCTCTTCTTCGTTTTTTATCCCACAGCGTGAAATCCGGTGCATACACTTTCCCGTCTTTCGTCTTCACTATCTGCTCATACCGGTACGGTATCCCCATCTCATAGAACATATCCGCCAGAAACACTTCCGACTTCGACCTTACCATCTCGCCTCGTTTCGTCGGATAGATCTTATACTCCGGCAAGTAAGTGCTCTGCCTGTATTTCTGCCCTGCCCATACTTCCGCCAGTTCATCATCCGTCAGCAGTACCGGCTCCACCAGTGCTTTTCGAGCCGTACACATCTTCGAATAGACAACGTCCGCTCTTTCTTTCTCGAGGAGGCCGATATACCGCCTCAGCTGGCTCAGCTCTTTTTCGATCCTCCGCCTTACCCGCTCAAGATAGTCCTTCTTAATCAGCGCACGGACAAGTTCTTCCTTTCCCTTCGGAATATACTGCCCATTGAAATCCTTCGGATCATTTCTAAGATAGAAGCGCGAGTAGCCCTTAAAACTGCTCACCCGGATATGGCCCTCCGGCTGATTCTCCAGTTCCTTGTGCACTTTCGCGCGCGCTTTCTCCAGCTGCTTCATCCTCTTTTTGAGCTCGTCAAGAAGTTCCATGCGCCACCTCCAGATAGTATGTAACTAGATGATAGTCTCGAAGGCGGAAAGCTCACAATATTTTATAGTACATATTTTATTGTTCTTACTTATAATCTGAAAATTCCTCATAGTTTCCAGCTATAAAGTAATCTATACTCCGTTTTTTCCCGATTCTATCCTACCGGTTTTTGGCAGCGGTTGATCTATACTTTCTGTTTTTGGGTTTCTATCCTATCGCTCAATAATCTAGATTTTCGCTTTTTGAAAATCTAGATTATTTTCCTCGAAAAGCACTTGATCTATTTCTATGTTTTTCCGATTTATATCCTACATCGCACTAATCTATATTTGCTGTTTTTGAATTTCTATCCTATCCTCCTCCAAAAACCATACATCCATATTCTTCCTTTTTCATTTTCTATCCTACTTTCTCCCCTTCTTCCTCCCGAAAAGCACTCTCCCCTTCCATTCCCGCACTCCTTTTCACTTCCCTCCCCACCCATTTAATGATTGTTTAATAATTCCCACGGTAAGATGTAGTCACAGAATGAGAAACCGGGTCGGCGTTCCCCTCCTAAAACAACCGCCGCCGGCCCCCGCCTCCTTCTTAAAGACTAAAAACACAAACCAATACACGACTCGAAAGGATAATAGAAAATGTTTTTCCGCATCCTGAAAAAAGAACTGAAAAAGAAAAAGGCCATGAACCTGATCGTGCTGCTGTTCATCACACTGGCATCAATGTTCGTAGGCGCCGGCCTCAACAACGTCATCTCCGTCATGAACGGTTCCGGCGCGTATCTCGAGAAAGGCGGCGTCGGGGATTACGTCATCATCACGATGGGCAGAAATTCCATCGGTGCTCTGGACGAGATGCTCGCGACAGAAAAAGCGATCGATGGTTACCGGCTCGATACTGCGATCTACGGATCCCGGGACTCTTTGAAAAAAGGAGACGGCAGCAAACTCGAGACGAGAAATGTCCTCCTGATGCAGGACCTCTCCGCATCAACATTTCACTTCTTCGACGAAAATAATCAGACTCCCCGAGCACTTGAACCCGGCCATTGCTATGTTACCAGCAACTTCCTGGAAAAGAATGACATGAAGCCCGGTGACATCCTTGAAGTCGGTCAGGGCGATGTAACTGTACGCCTGGTCATCGATGGCAGATTGAAAGATGCACTTCTCGGATCCACCTTCATGGGCAACACCCGTATCCTGATGCATACGAATGAATTCAATAAGTTCCTTTCCAACGAAGAGATCCGCACGAGTTACGCCGGTCAGATCTGCTGTATCGACACGAACGATGTCTCCGCAGTTGAGGAAGCGACAACGAAGTGCTCCAATGTCAACTTTTCCCAGCCAAAAGATACTGTTGCGATGTGTTATGTCATGGATATGATCGTTGCCTTCATCGTGCTGATCCTTTCCGTCTGCCTGATCATCCTGTCTTTCGTAGTACTTAAGGTTTCCCTTTCGTTCACTATCTCGAAGGAATATAGAGAGATCGGCGTCATGAAGGCCATCGGCATCAAGAACAGAAAGATCCGCTTCCTGTACCTGACCAAGTATCTCGGACTTGCGATCGTCGGTTCTGTCCTGGGCTTCTTCCTGAGCATCCCGCTTGGCAAGCTCCTCCTCTCTTCCGTCACCGAGAATATGGTGCTTGAGTCTGACCTCGGCATCGCGATCAATGCCATCGGCGCAATCGCCGTCGTCCTCACTATCGTTCTTCTTTCTTACCTTGCGACCCGCATCGTTAAGAAAGCAACTCCGGTCGATGCGATCCGTACCGGAAGCAGCGGCGAGCGTTACAACAAGAAGAGCAAGCTCCACTTAAGCCGTTCCAAAAGAACCGGTACGTCTTCTTTCCTCGCGATCAACGACACCGTCAGCAGCCCGAAGAGATACATCTCCATCGTCATCGCATTTACACTGTGCATGCTCTTTGTCCTGATGATGGTAAATACCACGAACACCATGCAGAGCGAGAACCTGATTTCTTCTTTCGGAACAAGATGTGACTTATATCTCGACAGTGTTTCTGAGTCCATGAACATCATGGGCAATGACATGGATTACATGGAGAAGTACTTCGACGAGAAAGACAGAAAGCTCGCCGAGCTCGGTCTCCCGGGACACTTCTCCCAGGAATGGCAGTATAAATATAATGTCAATTTTAATGGCAAGCAGAGCAAGATCGTCTGCGAGCATGGTTTCCGAACGAGATTCGAAGATCTCGTATTCACCTCCGGCACACGCCCGCAGAAAAGAAACGAGGTCGCTATTACGAAGATGCTGAGCAAGGAACTCGGCGCGAAGATCGGCGATACCATCACGATCGATTTCGGATCAGAGAAGCTCGACTGCATCATCACCGCATATTACCAGTCATTCAACCAGCTCGGTCAGGTCATGCGCCTGCATCCGGACGCTCCGGTCGATCCGAAATACATGGCCGCGACCATGGCCTTCCAGATCACATTTGACGATCATCCGAGCGCCAAAGTGATCGAAGAAAGGAAGGAGATCATCGCCGCGAATTTCACGAATGACTCCGTCGAAAACTGTGCCGAGTATGTCGCTTCCTGCATCCAGGTCGTACCCACCATGCTTGCCGTACAGTACCTGCTCCTCGGGATCACGATCCTCGTGGTCATCCTGATAACGATCCTGATGGAGGTCTCCTTCATCGCGGACGAGAAGAGCCAGATCGCCCTTCTAAAAGCACTCGGTTTCAGAAGCAGGAAGATCTCTCTCTGGCACGTCCTGAGATTCGGAATCGTCGCCATCTTCGCCATGATCCTGGCCGCCGTGCTCTCGATCCCGATGACGAACCTCTGCATCAGCCCGATCTTCGGCATGATGGGCGCCAGCAAGATCACCTACGCGATCAAGCCGCTGCAGATTTTCCTTCTGTACCCCGGCATCATCGTAATCACCACCCTGCTCGTCGCTTTCCTGACATCGCTGTCCACAAGATCGATCAAGTCGAGCGACACCGCAAATATCGAATAATACCATTGCAAAAGCACTTGCCCGCCGCGCACGGCGAGACCACTATTGGAGGACTATAAAAATGAAAAAAGTTATGGAAGTTAAAGATCTCTGCAAGACATACGTTATCGAGAAGCGTCAGAACAACGTTCTGAAGAATGTCAGCTTCGACATCGAAGAGGGCGAGATGATCGGCATCATGGGCCCGTCCGGCTCCGGCAAAAGCACCCTTCTCTATTCCATCTCCGGTATGGATAAGGCGACCTCCGGCGAGGTGATCTTAGATGGAAAGAAGATCACCGATCTTTCTGAAAAAGAACTCGCTTCCGTCCGTCTCAATGACATGGGCTTCATCTTCCAGCAGATGTTTATGATGAAGAACCTGACCATCATGGATAACATCCTGCTTCCTGCCGTGGAGTGTGAAAAGAGCAGTGAAACCAGAAAAGAAAAAGTCGCACGCTGCGAAGAGCTGATGAGAAAACTCGGCATCATCGAGATCGCCGATAATGACATCAACGAAGTCAGCGGCGGACAGCTCCAGCGCGCATGCATCGCCAGATCCATGGTCAATAACCCGAAGATCCTCTTCGCAGACGAGCCGACCGGCGCGCTGAACCGCCAGTCTTCCGCCGAGGTCATCAGCGAGATCGAGAAACTGAATGCCGAGGGCACGACCGTCCTGATGGTCACCCACGATGCGAAAGTCGCTTCCCGCTGCTCCCGCGTCCTCTATATCTCCGATGGCAACATCAAGAGCGAATACCGGATGCCGGAAGGTCTCTCCGCCAGAGACAGAGAGCGCGCCCTCAACAACTGGCTGATGGATTTGGGCTGGTAATTAAAAAGGGAAATGTGTAACCTTTGAGTGGCGAGTTTTGCGTAAGCAAACTGTTTGATGCCACGAGATGTTACACATTTCCCTTTTGTTTTAATTGCAAAGGATCACATCATGGTGTTCTTCAGGATGCTGAGCAGATCGGATCCGTCGATGCCGTCGCTAATGTCGAGTCCGCCCTTATCAGACTTCTTCGGCTCTTCGACTTTGTCATCCTCATCCTTCATGAACTTCTTGAAGAAGCCGCCGAGGAAAGATCCGCCATCGTCTTCCTTCGCTGCCTTCTCGCGTTCTTCTGCTTCCTTAGCGATAGACTCCGGAGAATCCGGCTTTGCCAGAGAGGAGATCGAAGAGAGAACAGACGGTGCGATCGACGAGAGGAGCTGGTTGGACTGGCCTACGTTAATGCCTGCCTTCTTAGCGATAGAAGAGATGAAATCATCTTTATCATCACCCATGATCTTGCCGATGATCTTATTACCATCTTCCTCATCCGCATCCTTGATCTGAGAGGAAACTTCTCTTTTATCCTCATGCTGGGAAAGCGCGCCGAGGAGCGACTTTGCTCCGTCGGAGGAAGAAGCATTCTTTGTCATAGAGCCGATCAGGGACGGGATCGCCGAGGAGAGTGCTTTTTCAATCTGATCCGGATCGACACCGACCTTGCCGGCCAGAGCGCCCAGAGACGAATTAGACGTCAAACTCTTAAGAATCGTACTTACAAGATCCATAGGAAACACCTGCCTTATACATAAATTAGATATCTTGATTTTACCACATTTCCAGCTCCGCAAGCAGGTCTGGTTCTCACAGTTCGCGCGGGGCATCCTTGCTCGCAGTTTCTAAAAAATGCTTCTTAGAGTTTCACACGAAGTAACCTCGAGAGGAATCTTCGGATCCACGGGCAGCCGGCTCGCTGGATATCGAGGTTGTGATCACCGAAGCGGACGAGGTCAGAGAGTTCTTTTTCCGAGATCTCGCCGGCTCCGAATTCCGCCTTCTTGCGGATCGACTCGGCCACGCGTGACGGCGGCGCCTCCAGGATGGCGTTATGCATCGAGAAGTACGACGTATAGATCGAGGCCTTCTTATTCATCGATGCTCTTCTTATCCTTATCTTCCAGAAAAGCACATATCCCAGCCGCAGAAGCAGCACGAAAAGCACTACGCTTACGACCGTGACGGTCACCGGATGTGTCGCGATCCTCTTCACGATCGGCGGGATCACGTTCTTCGACGCTTCTTCCTGCTTCTGAGGAACAGGTGTCGGAGTCACCGTCGCTGTCGGCTTTTTCACCGGCTTCGGCTTCGGTTTCGGCGTCGGAGAGAGACGGTAATCGTAGCTCATATCTCCGTATTCTTTCGCGATGGAATATGCATTATAGTAACTTGCCGCGATGCCGTTGCCGGGCGTCGGATCGTCCATGACCCAGCCGTAATCCGGGTCGAAAAACTCGATCCAGGCATGGGCGTCCTTCATGGAGACTTCGCCTCTGGTGCTGTTGAGCTCAAACCCGACGAAATAACCGCTGACATATCTTGTCGGCACGCCGATCATACGCAGCAGTGTGGCGGCCGTCGTCGCATAGTGCACGCAGAAACCGCTTGGGCTCTGTGTCATGAACCACGTCACGAAGTCCACTCCCTCCGGCGGATATGGCGTCTGCGCATCGTACGGGTGGAGATTTCTGACATACTCGATCACGGTGCCGACCTTCTCCGCCGTCGTCATCTCACTCTTTCCTTCCAGAAGATCCTTATACCACTTCGGCAGCACGCCGCTGTCAAGAATGCTCTGCTTTGTCTCTTCCGGTACTTCCAGACATGTTCCGTACACCTCCTCGAGGTAATCCGGATTCCACTCGGGAGATCTCTTCTGCGGGACCATATTGAAGGCGTAGTTATAGACTTTTTCTCCCGGATTTACGACACACTCCGCGAGGTTCCAGTTCCGTCGTACCGGGATGTTCGCATTGGCATAGCGGCTCTCTGGAGACAGATAGAAGTGGTCTGTATATTCCGGCACCAGGTACACCGGGATCGGAACATACGGCTGCACCGTGAGGACAAAGTCCGCTTCCGACCCTTCGATCCCGGACATATTCAGGATATATGCATCCTCGCTCTTTGTCTCGCCGTAGTACGCGGTCTGCCATCCTTCCATGCTGAGCTTCTCCATGCTCGTGCAGCGGAGATAGAGCATACGGCCCGTCGATTGTACGGTGTGATTCTCCGTGTCGTTATAGTAGCGCAGAAGCTTCATGAGCTTGATGTCCGGCGGGTTAAAGAATCCGACCTTACTGAAATCCTCCGAGGTGACATTTGCTTCCGTGGGCTGTTCGTCATCTTCATGCGCGATGATGGCACCCTGAAAGCCCACCTCAGGTTCGTCGTCCTTCTTCGATCTTCCGGTCAGTTCCCCGAACGGGAGCCTGCTTCCGATCTCATCGAAGATCTCCTGGATCTTCGTGAAGTGCCTCTCGGCGAGTTTGTCCTTGTCATATCTCGACACCGGGAAAAGCGCACTGAAGAGCGCGCACAGTATGATCACCGGCGCCGAGATCTTCAGCATTCTTTCATCGACGGTGTCATCGCCGAGCCTTCTCACAAACTGGAAGATCAGAAGTATCACGACACCTCCGACGGCGAGCACGCACGGCCATTCTTTCGGCGTCATAAAGGTGATGACTGTCGTGCAGAAAAAGAACGGGATATACCACACAAGCGAAATCAGGATATTCTTTCGTCTTTCCACCACGAGAGTCGTAAAGAAGGCCGGGATCAGGTTGATCAGCAGCATCAGAAGCGTGATCGGACGGGCGATGGCTTCGAGTTCTTTTGGATCGGTATAGACCGGCTCTAATTCGTGAAAAGCACTTTTCTGGAGGATCGAGTATGCGTAGTTGACCTCGGTCTGGACATTGAAGATATCGAAAGAGCAGATAAAGAGCGCCACCATGCCGAGAAATGCCGCCAGCACAAATGGTACGGTCTTGCTGTCAGATGCGTGGCAGTAGGACATGCCCCAGCTGATCAGTCCCAGGAACAGGACGAATACGAATAGATCCGCCTTGAGTCCGTAGGTCGTCATCAGCATGAACGAGAAGCCCGTCCCGAGCATGGTCGAAAGGATCACGGAGAAGATCATCGTCAGAGTCGTAGGACGTGATTCTTTTCTGACGGCGCTGACCAGCGTGACGGAAGCCCGGCGCTTCTTCTTAAGCTCCTTCTTCCGCTTCTCCTGTTCCATCGCGAGCTGCTCGGCCACCGATGCCTGCGCCTTTTCGAGACGGTTCTCCGTGAGTTTCCTTTTATTTTTTCCGGAATTCCCTCTACTCATCTTCCAGGTCCTCCGGTATCGGCATATGCAAGATCTCGATGATCGCCCGGTCGAGGTCCTCGTGTGTCGCTACATCAAAGGCGATCTCTCTTCGTCCCGACGGGAGCACGCGGATGCGGTGTTCGATGTCATGCGTCAGCAGATATTTCGATGTAAAGAGCACTTCCCCGAGGTGGTGATCGAGTTTCTCCCGATCCCTCGTCAGTGGCAGATAGAGCCTGGAATGGCCGAAGGTCTCCTCCTGCGATTCCTTGATCATGAGATGGTCTTTCTTCGCGGAGAGTTTCCAGTGGATCCTCTTGACCGGGTCGCCCGCGACATACTCACGGATATCGTAGATCTCCGCATTCGGGACATTCGATTTCTGAAGTCCTCTGGCCTTAAATCCGCTTAGGTCCGGCATCGCCGGCGGGATGCATGGCGTCGGCAGTACCACGACCTCTCCGGAAACTTCCACCGTTCTCGGAATGAAGATCAGTCCGAAGATGTCATAGATCCGGACCTTTGCCGAGGTGAAGCGGTATGTACCGCAGTGGTCCGTCTTTAAGATGACGCTGTCCGTCGTGCAGCTCTGCGACAGAAAACGGATCATGCTTACTTCACCCGTCATCGTCTCGATGAGTTTTATCTTTACGGAATAAAGCGCGAACGGAAATGCTTCCGTACCATAGGATGTAAAGGAGATCTCCGTCTCCTCGCCTTTGAGTACTTTTCGAAAAGCATCCGCCTCAAGATGCAGGAACATCGCGGACATCACGCTGATCAGGACCGCGATCGGGAGGATCGAGATCACGACGATCAGGATGAACCAGGACAGCCACATCTTATAAAAAAGGAAAAACGCGACAGCTCCCAGCAGAGATAGAATGTAGATCACCCAGCTCCGCAGCATAAGTATTATTCCTTCGGGATCTGTGTTGTCTTTATGATTTCTTTCGCAATATCCTCGGCGGTGATCTCTTTAAATTCCGCCTCCGGAGTAAGGATCATTCTATGGCACATCACAGCAGCAAATACTGCCTGCACGTCATCCGGGATCACGTAGTCTCTATCCGTCATGTAGGCGTGTGCTTTTGCCATAGCGGTAAGCGCCAGCGAAGCACGCGGACTTCCGCCTCTTGCCAGCATCTTGTGATTTCTCGTCCTGTCCATCAGGGCGACGATATATTTAAGAACTCTGTACTTGACGTACATTTTCGAGGTCTCTTCCTGCATCGAAAGGATGTCCTCCAGCGTGCAGATCGGCGAGATCTCAGAGAGCGGATTGGCACCGTTCTGACGGTTCGCGAGCATCTCGATCTCACTATCCTGGGAAGGATATCCCATCGAGGTGCGGATCATGAAACGGTCCATCTGGGAGTCCGGCAGGAGCGATGTGCCCGATGCGCCGGACGGGTTCTGTGTCGCAATAACGACGAACGGTTTCGGCAGATAATAAGTATTATCATCCACCGTGACCTGACCTTCTTCCATTGCTTCGAGGAGCGCCGACTGGGTACGGGAGGAAGCTCGGTTCAGCTCGTCCGCCAGGAAAAGATTGTGGAAGACCGCACCCTTCTGATACTTCATCGTGTGCGTCTCCTGATCCAGCAGCGAGAAACCGGTAATGTCGGAAGGCAGTACATCCGGAGTGAACTGGACACGACCGTAGTCCATGCCCATCGTCTTGGCAAAAGAAACCGCCATCGTCGTTTTTCCGACGCCCGGGACGTCCTCCATAAGCACATGGCCGCCGGCCAGGACGCTCTGCAGCGTCAGGCGGACGACCTCGTCTTTGCCCACGATTACCTTTTTAACTTCATCAATGATCTGTGTGGTTTTCTCGCGCATAGATTTTACAAATCTGCCCCCGGAAAGTTCACCTCTCCGAGGGCAGAATCCCTTTAATTCAGTTTAATTAAGATCTCTTGATAGAAGCGATGCAGGCATTGTACTTTTCCATGATAGCTGCTTCTTTAGCAGAATCAAGGTTAGCATCCATGAACATACAGAATACATAGCAATCGCCTGTTTCCTTATCCAGGATAACACGCATCGGGAGCTTCTTGGCAGCGCCCTGGTAAGAACCGGAGATCACGATATCTTCGTAGTAGTCCTTGTCGCCGCCGTCTGTCTTGGTGCAGGAATCAAGTGTACCGTTACCAAACTGCTGTGTCAGCTGCTTGTTGAACTCATCCATGATAGCATCGTAACCATAGCTCTTCAGCTGGGACGGGGAAGCCATGTATGTCTTGTAGATCATCATGAAGTTGTCTGTGCTCGTAACGGATTCGAAGAAATACTGGTAGATATTCTGCTCCTTGTACTCCCATTCCTTAGAGAAGGAATAGGTGTAAGCACCTACACTGTGCTGTACGCTGTCGCCGAGATCCTTAGATGTCGGAGCAGCTGTATCAGAGGTCTCTGCTGTTGTAGTAGTTGTTTCCTCTTCTGTGGTAGTAGTTGTGGTCTCTTCTTCAGTAGTAGTTGTCGGCTCTTCAGTTGTGTCTTCTGTAGACTCTTCTGTAGTAGCCTTAGTCTTCTTAGTCTTCTTGGTCTCTTCTTCAGTTTCTTCTGTCTCGTCTTCTTCTGTCTCTTCGATTTCCTCATCGTCCTTGGTCTTCTTGGTCTTCTTCGTCTCCTTCGAAGAAGATGCGCAAGCTGTTGCCACGGTTGCGACAGAAATAACTGTTGCCATTACTGTGATCAGTTTACTCTTTTTCATTTTTTTCTTTTCCTTTCTCTTTTTACAGAAGAATGATCCGGAAGATCATACTTCCTTCACATCCATTTTGTTTGTAACAATTACGCATTATATCACGTTTCATAAAATATTAGTATTTTTTGTATTCTGAATACACAGAGCTATTCCGCAGTAAACACGGAAAACCGGATCCCCAAAAATGCAACTCCTCAGAAATCAGCCGATCCTCTTGATCGTAGCAACACAGGAATTGAACTTCTCCATGACCTTTTCCTCGGCTGCTGCATCCAGATTAGAACTCATGTACATACAGAAGACATAGCAGTCTCCGTTTTCCTTATCGAGAATGATACGCATCGGAAGCTTCTTGCTGGAGCCCTGATACTCACCGATGAATACGACATCTTCATAGTAGTCTTTGTCACCGCCATCTGTCATCGTGCAGGACTCGAGCGTACCATTACCGAACTCTTTCGCGAGTTCTTTATTAAACTCAGTGAGCGTCTCCTCATATCCGAAGGTCTTCATCTGAGCCGGAGTCATCATATGCTGCTTATAGATCATCATGAAGGTCTCCGAGCTCTGCGCGGACTCGAGGAAGTACTGGTAGATCGACTTCTCCATATATGTCCATTCATTTGAGAATGCATAGGAATAAAGGCCGACCGTATGCGCTGTCATTCCGTCAGGTGCATCCGGTGTTGATCCTGTCGTGTCAGACGTCGGAGCCGGAGTCGGTGTAGCCGTTCCGTCCGGAAGTCTTCCGATCGTCGGGATAACGGCATTATAGACATCCATGTTATCCTTCATGGTCGTCGCATCCAGATCAGCATTCATAAAGATGCAGAATACATAGACATCACCGGTGTCCTTATCGAGGATGATATGCATGGGCATCTTCTTTTTCGTGCCCTGGAAACTTACTTCCAGCTCGATATCTTCCCAGGCCTCTTTATCATTACCGGTATTCTTATTCACAGAGATCATCTGACCTCCTCCGAACTCTTTCAGCAGGGACTGGTTCAGCTCATCAAATGCCTTATCATAACCATAGAGACTCAGAGTGGCCGGATCCATCAGGTTTCTGGTATAGACCATCATGAATGTCTCCGCATCACCTATGGTCTTATAGAAATACTGGTATCCGTTGTTCTCCTGATAATACCAGCTCGAGTTTACCTTGTAGACATAGTTTCCGACTCTATAATCTGTCATATCTGCCGGAGCAGGATCCGAGGAAGTCGTGGTCGGTTCTTCTGTCGTTGTGGTGGTCGGCTCCTCTGTCGTTGTGGTCGAAGGCTCCTCCGTTGTATCGTCGGTCTCCTCCGTCGTCTTCTTCGTCTTTTTCTTCGTCGTCTCCTCGGTCTCCTCCGCGGAATTCTTATTTAATGCGAAGTATGTGATTGGAGCCGCGACTGCGCCGACAGCGAGGATCGCAATAATGATCCATGTCAGAGGCTTCTTCCAGATGCTCTTTTTCTGCGGCTTATTCTCCGTCACCGGAGATGGTGCCGGACTGGATGTATATCCTCCGGATGTTCCTACCGAAGAAGAACCGGCCTGCTTAAAGGGCGACGGCAGTGCCGGAGAACCGACAGCCGGTGCAGAGGATGTCTGAGATGTCCCCTGGAATGCAGACGAACCCGTCGTAGAAGAAACAGCAGATGCTGCCGCCTCTTCATTTACCGAGACAGTTGATATAGATGAATAATCCACACCGGTGTTCCCGGTCGAGGAGAATCCTGTAGAAAAGGCGGACGGTGCCGCCGCAGATCCGGAAACAGCAGTTCCTGCAAATGCCGAAGAAACGATCGGCGGCACAGCTGCTCCTGCTACCTGCTGCTTTCCCATGATGGCATCCGCGAAGGACTTCATATCCGGGAAACGGCCGGAAGCCTGCACGGAGAGTGCTTTCATCAAAGCATCATTGGCATAGGAAGGAATAGCGATCCCAAGCTCAGCCGGGGACTTAAGTGTATCTTCGTGGACACGCTCGATCGCATCCGGCGGCATCACGCCTGTGATGACCAGATACATCGTCGCAGCCAGTGCATATTCATCAGACCACGGGCCCTGGTTGCCATGCTTTCTATACTGCTCCTCCGGAGCGAATCCGTGCTTTAAGATGATCGAGCGGCTCTTGACCGAATCGACGGAAAGACGGGCCGCGCCGAAGTCGAGAAGATGTGTTGTTCCGGTCTTCGTGACGAGGATATTGTCCGGGCTGATATCGCGGTGCAGAAGATTGTTGTCATGCACGACCGCGAGGGATTTCATCACCGGAAGCAGAAGGTCTCTGGTCTCCTCGAAGGAGAGCTTGCCGCCCTTGGAAGCGGTATATCTCATGAGATCGACACCATCGATATACTCCATGACGAAGTACGCGGTGCCGTTTTCTCTGAAGAAATCATGTACAGTGACGATATTCGGGATCTTACGGAGTTTGGCAAGGATCCTGGCCTCGTCGAGGAACTTCGTCGCACCGGAATCAAACTGTGCCTGCTCCTCCTGGGAGCTGACCGTCATCGTGTAGTGGTCGTTATCACGGATCGCAATACCGGACGGCAGATACTCTTTTACGGCAACGGGCGTCTCGAGCGTCATATCCATCGCCAGATATGTCACGCCAAATCCACCTACACCCAGTACTCTTCCCGTCAGATAACGTCCGTTCAGGATCGTTCCGATCGGCAGCGCGATCGCCGGGTGCTTCGCCGTGGCAGCGTCATAACCGCAGCGCGGGCACGGTCCCACGCCACTATGTTCACCAAAACATCCATAACAAAGATTACTAGTATCCATACCCATCCTCTACCAGTTCGTCACATTTAGTGGAACATACATTATGCCCCATAATACAGGTATTATATCACACTACACATTACATTATCGACAACTCCCCTTTTAGGGTATAGAATATTACGGAAATCGACTTAAGAATTAAGAAACGGGGTAATGAACATGATCCAATCAAGGACACATAACTGCGGCCAGCTCCGTCTTTCCGACGCGGGAAAGACAGTAACGCTTGCCGGCTGGATGGAAAATATGCGTGAGGTCGGAAGCAATCTCGGCTTCGTTGTCCTCCGCGACTTCTACGGAACGACACAGATCGTTCTGGAGACCGAAGATAAGGTAAAAGAACTCAAAGCGATCAATAAGGAGTCCACGATCCAGGTGACCGGTGTAGTCCGTGAGCGTTCTTCGAAGAACCCGAATCAGGCAACCGGCGACATCGAGGTCGTTCCTTCCGAGGTAAAAGTACTCGGCCGCTGCCGCTATAACGAACTTCCTTTCGAGATCAACCACTCCCGCGAGGCAGATGAGAATGCACGTCTGAAGTACCGTTATCTCGACCTTCGTAATCCGGAAGTTAAGAAGAACATCATTCTTCGCTGCAACGTCGTTGCTGCACTCCGTAAGGCTATGATGGAGCATGACTTCATGGAGATCACCACACCGATCCTCACCGCTTCTTCTCCGGAAGGCGCTCGTGACTATCTCGTTCCGGCCAGAAAGCACCCGGGTAAGTTCTACGCACTTCCGCAGGCTCCTCAGCAGTTCAAGCAGCTCCTGATGACCTCCGGCTTCGACAGATATTTCCAGATCGCTCCTTGCTTCCGTGATGAGGATGCCAGAGGCGACAGATCTCCGGGAGAGTTCTACCAGCTCGATATGGAGATGGCTTTTGCAACTCAGGAAGATGTCTTCTCTATCATCGAAGATGTACTTCCTCCGATCTTTGCCGAGTACGGCACATATAACCGTGCATCCGGCGCACCGTTCGCCCGTATCCCTTACCTCGAGGCGATGGAGAAGTACGGCACAGATAAGCCGGACCTCCGTATCGACCTGACCGTCCAGGATGCTACCGACGTTCTCAAGGACTGCGGCTTCCCGCCGTTTGCCGGTAAGACCGAAGATGGTGCGGACACCGACGTTCGTATCAAGGCCGTCGTTATCTCCGACTTCAAGGAGTCCAGAAAATTCATCGATAAGAACATCGCCGATATCGAAGTTCAGTCCGGCAACAAGTCCTGCTGGTTCAGAATGGATGAGAACGGCGAGATCGTCGGTGGTATCGCGAAGTTCGTCACCCCGATCAAGGATGCTGTTGTTTCCGCTCTCGGCGTAAAGCCGGGTGACCTCGTCGTTATGTCCTGCGGTAAGCTCACCCAGGCACAGAAGACAGCAGGCGTCATCGTCAAGACATTCGGTGCCACCGTTCCTGGTCACATGGATAAAGAGCAGTACGCTTTCTGCTGGATCGTTGACTTCCCGATGTACGAGATCGGCGAGGAATCCGGCGAGCTCGAATTCTGCCACAACCCCTTCTCCATGCCGTCCGGCGGTCTTGAAACATTGTTAAAAGCAGAATCCGGAGAGATCGATCCTCTGGCGATCACCGCGGATCAGTACGACCTCGTCGTTAACGGTGTCGAGCTTTCTTCCGGTGCAGTCAGAAACCACGATCCGGAGATCATGATCAAGGCATTTGAGATGGTCCGCCTCGGTGAAGAAGATGTTAAGGCGAAGTTCCCTGCCATGTATAACGCTTTCTGCTACGGTGCTCCGCCGCATGCAGGTATCGCTCCGGGCGTGGACCGTATGGTCATGCTCCTTGCCGGTGAGGACTCTATCCGTGAGATCATCCCGTTCCCGATGAACAAGAATGCACAGGACATCATGATGGACGCTCCGGGCTACGTTACCGACAAGCAGCTTGACGAACTTCACATCAAGACAGTACCGGTAGAAGAGTAAGCTCTTACGCGAAAAATAGTACGAAGCAACATTAGCCACCTCGTAAATCTATACGAAGGTGGCTAATTCTTTTCGCTGATCCTTTTCGCCACCTCACGGAGTCAAATAAAGGTGGCTAATACTCTCTGCTGATCTCTTTCGCCACCTCGTGGAGCCATGCGAGGGGTGGCTAATTCTTTTCGCTGATCTCTTTCGCCACCTCGTGGAGTCAAATAAAGGTGGCTAATACTTTCTACTGATCCTTTTCGCCACCTCGCGGAGTCAAATAAAGGTGGCTAAACCCCTAAAACAGGGAATTAGCCACCTTTACACATTTACCCGAATCAACGGATCTACAAAATCGAGAGACCGGTCAGTCTTTCTTTCCAGAGATCTTCTTCAGCTTGATGCAGCAGAAGACTCCAATCGCCATCAGTATCACGATAAGCGTCCAGCGCGGGAACTCGATCTCCGCAGAAATGTCGCCCGTCTTCGGTACCGGATCGGTCGCAGCAGCATCTTTTGCCGTCGGCACCTGCTCGACCGAAGGTGCCGCATCCACGGAAGGAAGCGGATCTCCATATACTCCAGACGCGGATCTCCGTTATACTTCTTCGCGAGCGCCGAGATGAATTCCTTTGCTAGAATCCTTTTCATGTCAGATACCCTCTCCACGCTTAAATATCAACAACTTAACCGATTAAGTAGTTGAAGACGTATTATTAAATAACATGGATGAAAGATATTTGATTTTACAGATTCAACTCTTTTACAAAAAACACACCTACATTTGTGTTCGTTTTAATTCTTACTTGAGTTTCGCTCCATCGGCAAAAGCACTTCCCACTTTTTCTCCCAGCGCCACATACGCATTGTTGCACGGGTCAAAGGCGATCGGGCGGAGTTTCTTGAGGTCGATCTTTCCGTCGGTCACGACGCTCTCGTCAGCAGATACATTCACGATCTCTCCGATGAGGATCCCGTCCTTGAAACTCTTTACACGGCACTCCAGCGCCATCGGAAGTTCGTCGATCAGCGGTGCATCGACGTGCTTACTCTTCGTGGCATGGAAACCTGCTTTCTCGAATTTGTTCGGGACTTTTCTTGCGGATTCGATACCCACATAGTCGCAGGCGATGACCTGGTCTTCGGTCGCCATGCTTACCGTGAAAGCCTTTCTGACCGCAAGGTTATCCGTCGTCTTATGTTCACTCAGGCTGATCGTGATCTCCTGGAAATCCGTAGTAATACCCCATGCCGCATTCATCGCATCCGGCACCCCGTTCTCATCGTACGTCGCAATGATCAATACCGGCTGCGGCAGCATGATCGGCTTCGCTCCATAATTTACTCTGCTCATAAACGTCCCTCCTATCGGTGTTTCTATCTTATTTCAGAATAGCATATAATATACGAAGACAGTAATCGAAAAGAGGATCTCTCCATGAAGAAAATAGGCTTAGTCGGCGGCACCGGCCCCGAATCGACCCTGATGTATTATAAAGAACTCAACACCCGTATCGATCAGCTCACAGAAGGAAAAGCAATGCCTGATCTTGCGATCGAGAGTGTGGATTTCAGGAAAGCCTGGGCCTATGTTTCTAATGGCGAAAAAGATAAGCTGGCGGACTATCTTTCCGAGAAAGTTTCCTGCTTGAAAGGCACTGGCTGTGAGGTCATTTCCCTGACTGCCGGTACGATGCATCTGGTAATTAATGAGATCGAAAAGAAGACCGGTGTTTCGCTCGTTAGCATCCCGAAAGCAGTAGCTGATGAAGCCGCCAGCAAGGGCTATACGAAGGTCGGCCTTCTCGGCACGATCTTTACCATGGAACAGGACTACATGAAGAAAGACCTCATCAACGCCGGCATCGAAGTCTGCATTCCCGGAAAAGAAGACAGAGAACTTGTCGCCAAGCGCATCTTCGAAGAACTCGAACTCGGTATCGTGAAGGAAGAGACATTAAAAGAATTCCAGACCCTCATCTCCAAAATGGAGGAAGTCCAGGGCATCCAGGCTATAATCCTTGGTTGCACTGAACTTCCTCTGCTCTTGAACGAGAAGAACTGTCCTCTTCCTGTCTTAGATAGTGTGGAGATACATATCAGGAAACTGGTGGAGTTGGCGGGGTAATGGAATCACATTCGAACTCCAAACAGATATCATTCATTCCGTTTGATATAAATTTGAACACTATCACGATTTGAAACTTCCGTATGGCTCAGGTATAACGGCAGTTTTTCCACCCTATCATAGCTTTCACCATTTGGTTCGTTGGGAGTATAATGCTCTGCGAATGCGATGACAAAGGGAAGCGGCCCCCATGTATCGGATGTCATCTTCGCATTAACAATAACCCCAAAACCACTCGTTCGCACCTCATTTCCTGCATAGTATCTGGTAATCAGTTTGCTCTCATAGTTTACCAATAGATCCTTGGAAATCTGGATCTTTGGATATCCGACCCTATCTGAATCGAAATGATATCCTTCCGTCACGTTTTCAATTTTTAGTGTTCCAACCGCATAATACATATCATCGATCTTCGCATTGAACGTTTCAAAGTAATTCTCTTTATAAGTGTAATAAGCGCCGGTCTTCATAAATCCCCAAGTATTGATAGTAGGCAATTCCTTATCTTTTGCAATGCTATTCCAGGTCGCATTAAGGACCCCGGAATTCGATTGAAGAATCCAAGGACTTATCTGGCAAGTGACCACATAGGAATATCCTTCGGGATCTGTATACTTTAATTGGTACTCTGTGAATGAAGCAGGTACTCCCATGTCAGCATCATTTGCGGCAGCCTTTTCTTCTTGGAGAATCGTTTCAGCTTTTTCTTTGTATTCTTCAAGTTCACATCCGGTCAATAAAAGTACTAAAGCAATCAAGCATGATAATAATTTCTTCATAGTCAGTTATCCTCCTGTTATTTAATTTGGGTTAATACTGAGTTCCCATGACAGGACTGCTTCTAGGGAGGGAGAAGCAGTCCCGTTTCGGTCTAAGAATCACTCAGACCATCATCAGATGGGCTTCGAAGTTTAATTCCCGCAACTTACCATGGATGTTTTTTCTGCCTGCCTCTGTTGTCATAGTGGCTCACTCCTCCAAATGAGTTGCGCTGACTGAATCCTGTCATATTGCGATTGCTGTCATAATGCCGAGTCACTCCGTCGCCGCCTCTCTGACTAAAACCGATCGCAACTCCTCTGTCATTGTAATGACGCAGAATACCGTCTGCACCGCGCTGGCTAAATCCTTTACTCATAATTCTTTCCTCCTAGATTGAAAATTTGGGGATCTGTATTGAGTTCCCATGACAGGACTGCTTCAAGGGGGGGAGAAGCAGTCCCGTTTCGGCCTAAGAATCACTCAGGCCATCATCAGATGGGCAAATAAGAACTAGAACAAACTTTTACTCTTGTATCCTTTCTTCTTACCATCAGTTCCATAAAAGCAACTGTTACCCCAGATATCCTTTCCGTAATAACCCTGTTTCCGCCCGTCAGCTCCATATCTGCACTTATTTCCAAACAGATCCGTTCCGACAGAACTCTTCTTTTTTCCGTCTGTGCCATAGAAAGAGCTATTACCCCAAATGTCTTTGCTGATATATCCTTTTTTCTTTCCATCTGCTCCGTAATAGCAACTGTTGCCCCAGATATCCTTTGAACTGTATCCGACTTTTTTTCCTGATGCATTGTAGTAATTGTTTCCCATAATTTTTCCTCCTTAGATTAATAACTATTCTTGAATGGGTTTATACTTACTGTTATTCATATCTACTACTTATCTATTTCCTTTCATCACTCCTTTCTCTTGATGCCCCCATTGTATTCTCATCATGGGTCCTGCTCGGAAACTGAATGTTTTATCCTTCTTTTCATCAGTTCCTCTCTCTTTATGGCCCCATTCTATCCTCATCTTGGGTCCCACTCGGAAGACGAATGTTTGCTCCCATAAGAATGGACAATCTATTCTGTTTGAGCTCCTCCAAGTACTTCTTTCGGATTGCCTGAATATCACAATCAATTTCTGGCATCAATTTTTTTACGTAATCGTGTATTTCATTCCGTGGCAAAGCACATAACCTCATTTGATCGTCTTGTGATAGCTGACAGGTAACCATCAGACCAACACGATTCGCAAATTCATCATTGATACTCCTCAAACACAGGTCTTCCTGCTCACGGTCGAAAAAACAATATCCCATATAAGATAAGTCCTTATGATCGATCAAGTAATTTTCTTTCATTCCAACTCTCCTCCTAACTCATGCAGCCACCTTATGGGGCTTGTTTGTATATAGTTCGTTATTGTATTTAGAGAAACCGACAGTAAATGAATAGTTATCGCCAAGCTCTCCGTTAATAATTGCGTAACCAATGACCTTCACGTTAAATTTGCTAATCTTGATGATCGGTCTATTCTTGCGATCGAATCCAACGAGCGTACCAGTATATTTCTCATTCCTGTGAATCTGAAAGTACTGCTCATAACAATAACGTTCGCATTTTTGCTGAACCTGCTTAACGGTGCGACTTCTTTTCGTGGCTCTATCACATACTTCAACCAGTGACTCGTCAAACAAATCATGGATTCTCTGATTGTCCCAGCCTTTCAGATGAAGAGTAATTATTTGGTGAATTTTTAGGTCGGAAATTCTTCGAATAGGCGACGAATAGTGCGAATAAGACGATAAAGCTAATTCAGCATGATGTGTCTTAACTGGCCGATATGCTGCCATATGGTTCTTTTCTTCCTGAACACGGAAGATTGCCGGAAGATTGTTATCGTAAAGATAATTCGCAACAACCCTGTTTGCTAAAATCATAAATTCTTCTATCATATTCTCTGCAACTCCCTCTTTAATAGGAGTAAGGGCAATTGTATTCTTCTCTACAGAGATTTTCGGCCTGTTTGAATCCTCCACAGTTGCCCCTCTTTTAATTCTTTCTGCGCGAAGGATCCTATAGAGAGCTACCATATCTTCGAGTTCTCCATATACCTCTTTATATTTCTCCATTAATGCTCTATTCTTTTCACCGGAAAGAAGTCTATTAATCTCGCTGTAAACCCCTTTAACTCTTGAACGAATCAATCCCTTGGTGATTTCAGTGCGAATTATCTCCCCAGAGGTATTAATGTGAACAATTACCGAAAGGGTATATCTGCATGTTCCAGGGTTGAGCGAACAGCAATGATTAGACAAAACTGCCGGAAGCATCGGAACCGTGAGATGCGGAAGATAGATGGATGTTGCGCGATATGATGCAATCTTATCGAGATTGCTTCCTAACGGAACATACGCTGCTACATCAGCAATATGAACCGCCAATCTATACCCGGAGGCGGTCCGAACAATGCTAACCGCATCATCCATATCTTTGCAGTCTTCACAGTCGATCGTAAACGCTTTTTCACCTCGGAAATCTTTTCTTCTGACACTGTCTTCTACTTGAAGATCAGTTTCCTTAAGATTCGCAATTTCAGTTGGAAAACTGGGATCAATGTTATATGTCTCAAACTGATAATTCGATACATCGTTGAGTCCCTTTAGATAATTAACGTTCTTATTCATATTGTGCCTCCTTCTCAAATCTGGTTTTTCTTGAGTTGTGACACGATTTTACTGTTGCTTCCTCTCTTTCACGGAAAGTGAAAGTTTCATTCTAAAAAGTCGGATCTTGTTGATGATGATCGATATATGCTGGTATAATTGAAAAAAACTTTTTAGGAGTCAGTATGGAAAAAGAGTCTCAAATGGGAGAAGTTACTCAGCTTGCCTTCAACTGTATTAATGAGGATGAGTTGATCAGAAATGAAGAGTTGGATCCTATGGACGTTCTGGATTATTTGCAGGATGGCTACAATTTCAAGCGGGTTTCTGACCTTCTTAAAGAAACAATGATTAAAGCGGGTATCCCTGAGAATACTAAGAAGCTTCTTGAGGGTTATTCTACGATAAGCGAGTTTTATGACAACCTGAACAAAGACGACAAAGATATTGTCTATTTGTCTAATTCATCTCCCATAGATGCCTTTATTAATTCTCTTTTCACGCTATTATCCAAACAAGAACAAGAATGCGCATACAAACATCGGAAATATGAATGGGCCCGTCCAACGATTAGCCGTTGGTTTTCTGATGGTCTATCAATTGACAGAGAAGAAAAACAAAAATATATATCTATCAGAAATCGAGATGACGCAATTGCCATCTGTTTTGCATTGGCGCTTGACTATCCATCCTCTCGCGATTTTATTAACAAGTGTGGACACTCGGTCTTCAATATACGAAATGCTGAGGATGCTGTGTACATTTATTGTTTGTTAAATCATCGTCCTCTTTCGGTTGCGAAAAAGCTAATTTCCAGATTCGATGATGACTTGTCAAATAGTCCTGTTCCTGAGGATAAAGAGATCACTCATACAGGAAATACTACACTACTTCTATCGAATCAAATAATGGGGACATCTGATTGGACAACTGATGATAGTTTCTATGATTCTTTTATGCTTCCTAACATGGCAAGCTTTATTTCTTATAGCAGAACTGCACTAAATGAATACTATCGGATCAAGAACCCCGTCTATCTGTATGCTTTAAAAAAACTAATAGATGAAGAGCTTGTTAACGATATTTCAGAAATACAATTTAAAAAACGTAAAATACAGGAATATATTCACAAAGCGTATCCGGATAGATCTGTTGATGTTCCATTGAGTTCTGTTCAGATCACTTATAATTTTATAAACAATTTAAGTAAGTATTCTTCGTCATCAGATTTGCTTAAAAATGCAAAAGAGATGCTAAAGGTTCAGTTAGAAAGGCAAGAAAAAGGGTGGCACGAGGATTGCTTTGAGGTCGACCATAACATCCCTGAAGTCATAGATTCTATCATCAGCAATTATGCATCGTATTTGGAAGTTGAAGCAGAGCAGAAAGCATTGTCTGATTTTCTTTCTGATACAGTAACTGCATATCGTATGCTTTGCGTGTGGCTACCAAGCATAGTTCTGGACGATTATGATGAATCTGGTTATAAAACTGAATACCTTATTGACAATAACGGCGAATTTCATAAAAGATGGAAAAAGAAAGATTCAAGACAACGGTCTTATAATCAGTCGGTGCTAAGCGACACGGTACTAAGGTCATTCCCACACCGCAATTTTTTTACTCAATTTGAAAGAGCACCGGAAAAGATGGTTCATGATGCTTCTATCAGAAAAGCAATTATCCTGTTATATTATATGAATTATGCTCGAAATCTTGTTCAAGAATTATCAGATCCGAGTGCTATGGACGATGTTGAGTTCGGGTTTGCAAATTTCTATAGATCTCTAAATGAAATACTAGGAAAATGTCAATTGGGAAAACTATACTGTGCAAATCCTTTTGATTGGCTTATTCTTGAGGGCATCAAGAAACTCGAGACTAACCGTAATGATGAAGAACTTGAAAACAATCCTGTCTTATTCTTGGACGACGTACTAAGTCTCTCCTTTGATGATGACGAATGAAATATAACTAAGACGAGTATTTTATCAAAACAAGGCTTTGATCATCTGTTGAACCACTTTGCGTCGACATCGATAGAATGTCTTTTAACTTCTGTTTAAGCGTGTTCTTTTTTGAAAGTGCCTTGCTTAATTCATTTCCTGATATGCCCTTATAAAGTCCATCACTACAAATCAAAAAATAGCTTTCGCTTTCAGAGATGTGGCCTCGGATAATATCTGGTTTGCAAGAATAGCCTGGCCCGCCTAAATAACTAGTTAAATACTTTCGTCGAATTGCCTGCCCGTTTTCTACACGATTCTGTTCCAGTACAGAATCTCTTGTCTTTTGGGAAAAAGAATTGTCGCAGAATTCATATATCCTCGTATCTCCTAAGTTAAACATAAGGTATCGGTTTTTCCAAATCATTATTCCTGCTGCTGTAGAAGCCATGTTACTATTAGTGCATCTTTGCTTCTGAGCATCAATAATAGTCGAGTTTAAACCATGGATATGCTGTATTAACGTATATGCTGATGCGTTCTTCACATCGAAATCGATGAAGCCAGATGCTGCAATCTGAGCAGCCACCTCTCCGCCATTTGTTCCACCAACACCATCACATACTACAGCTATGATTTCTTCCTCCGTTTTTCCAGTCTGCAAACCACCAGTTATTAATCTGTTGTCAACCATGATTCGATCTTCATTTTTCTCTCTATTGCTCCCTTTGGAAGAGCATGCAACATATTCAAACATTTTAACCTCCTAATTCTTCCCTCTTTTTGCTATCGATACCGATTTACAAAACAATTGCGATCACCAAGAGTGCAATTGAAATCTGGATAATATAGTTGATTACACCGAACTTTAAATACTGGCCTACTCCCCAGCGAATGTTTTCACCTGATCTTTCATCCTCGATTCCGGCAGCGGTTACTTTTCCCGAAAGAATAAAACCAGCTGTTGCGCTCCACATAAACAGCGAACTTCCAGCACAAATAGCCGCTGCATAAGCAACTGCGATCCAATCCGCTTGGGCACCAAGGGGACCTTTGCAGATTTCAAGCACCACCGGCATCATCGCTGCCGCTGCAGGACCAGCACTAAAAATACCTGCTATCAACGATGTAATTAGCATGATAACCATAACCAGGATTTTCTGATTGCTGATTCTTCCCTGAAGAAAGTCTGCCAAAAGGGTCAAGATACCTGTCTGACTGACCACCTGGGCAAAAAATAAGAAAGAAGCAATCGTCAGTAATGACTTGACATCCATAATCTGATTCACCCTAATTTTTTTTACTGAACAAACAACCATTGCTGAAGCATATCCCAAAACTGCTATGATTTCGGGTGGAATAATGCGTTGTGGTACAAAACTCCATGCAAGAAACATCATGGCGAAAATAACCGCTAGATATCGTAAGACATCGAAACGAACAATGATATTCTTATGCTGACTCTTAAGATTGCTTACTGCAAGGCTACGAATCGCACTATCACTCCTATCCTTTTTCACATATATTCCCCAAACAAATAGAAGAGAAACAGACGTAAGTAAGAACAACGGGAACGCATGTGTTAGATAACTAAGGAAGCTGGTAATGCCACTTGTCATTATTACAATGGCTGGAAAATCTCCTACAGGAGATGCAGCTCCGCCGGTGTTTGACAGCGCGAGAAGTGCTGCAAAGAAAACACATACATACTTATGATCCACTTCCAAAGTTTTCAGCAGAACAAAAACGATAGGAAGAATCATCATCACTGCTGTTATATTATTCAAACAGGAAGAAATAAAGAACATCATTCCGCCAAACATTAATAAGCAGAGTCTCTTTTGTCCCTTTGAAATCTCAGCAATTTTGATAGCTAATACCTGCATTATTCCCGTCTCTGCAATAAGATTGGTGAATAGTTCCATTATGACAAGAATAACTAGAACATCATATGAATACCCGGCCATGACACTCTTTACAGAAACATTAAACGAAAGAGCTAAAACACAGCCAAAAATGAACATAGATGCTATGAGAAGCAAAGAAGCACTATTACTTGCAGCTTTCTTAATGAAAGACCCCTCCTTATATGATACTTCTTTGTTGCGCGTTCTCTTCATTGAAAAATCAATTGTTCTACTCATGACTCTTTCCTCCATTTTGTATTGACTCTCTGTTGAACGATCTCCATCCAACCCTCATATCTTTGAGCAGTGCTGATCTCTACATATGGGACAAAGGCTTTTCTCCCCAAGAACCCTCTGTAATGTTCAACCATACGGTAGGTGTCTGGTAACACCATCGCTCTATCATCTCCCAAATACCCGCTAATAACGAGCATTCCGTTCCCTGGAAAAAAGGACTGTGGAAAAAAAGGTTCCTCAAGAATAGTAATCTTCACCGACTGAGGAAGATTATTTACTAGTCTATCCTTGGCTTCTTTTTCCAGATCACACGGAATTGCAATAATCACTTCCACCTCATCATTGCTAACTCGCCGACCCATTTCCTCAATCAATGTAATCTCTGGCAGGAGAAACATATACTTATGCTTCCCGAAACCAATTAGCCAATCAGCTACCTGTCTGATACGATCTTCTACGGATTCATCCGGTAGGGGCATTGATGCCCCTACCTTCTGAACAACTTCCGTACTGCCTTTTACTTTTCCAAGATTGATAGCTGTTTCAAATAAACCGATTTCTCTTGCAGTTCTCTGAAGGTCCATACTACTTCACTCCCTTCTCTTTCAGATAAGCGAGCATTTTCGAAATAACAGCAATTTCATCTGGCGAAGTGTTAAGGATATCAATGAATCTCGATCCCTCTTCACCATACAATTTGGTATACAATGCCTGCGCATCGTCACATAATACAGGCGCAGAAAACTTTGCAAATCTCATGTTCATATTATTTCACCTCCTTGATAATATTGATGATTTGAAGTGCCAGTATCTGGATCTCCGGGGGCGCATTGTTGATAATCTCTGCAGCTGCAAACACCGTATCCTCATCGTCGAATACCTCCTTGAGTATGACCCAATCCGATTCTTCAAACTCAATACTCATAAGGGCCTTTCTCTCATGAGGCGGGATATGTCTCCCCGTGGATCCTTGCTCTCGAAACATGTGCTTTCCTCCTTCCAATAAACTGTCTTTTCTGAAATTACTCTTGATCTTCATAAGTTCACCTCCTCAATTTAATGTTGCCCATAGTTTATCTATTTCCTTTATCTCGCTCGGAAACTGACTGTTCGATCTGTTTAGGCTGCACTCATATCTCCTGTATCATGATGATTGAGTTTATTTCTTAACTCAATGATGCTATTGCATCTATCAATAACTTTCTGATCATGAGAAATGTATACAATCCCTGCGCCTATATCCTTGGCATACAGTTCTATATTCTTGAGTACATAATCAGTCGCATCTTTATCCAGATTCGCTGTGATTTCATCGAATATGAATAACCTTGGTTTTCGTAAAAATGCTCTGGCTAAAGAGAGTCTCTGCTTCATTCCGCCAGATAGTTCATCTGCTTTCTCACCAAGCATCTGATTTAGAGCTGCCTGAGGATCAATAGAGATAACTGAATCATTATGTCCTGTACCAACTAAGTGAACATTTTGTAGCGCATGTATCAATTCATCATCGCTTACATCCCTCTCTAACCCATACAGAAGATTTTCACGAACTGTTCCTGCAATAAAGCGTGATACTTGAGGTGTGTAATAGAGCATATTTGTAAGTTGCTTCTGATCGATTCTCTCTTGATCCGTGCCAAATATGGAAATAGTCCCCTGCGTGTGCGGATAGTATCTCATCAGACATCTAATCAGACTTGATTTACCACAACCATTTGGACCTTTCAGTGCTACGATCCTTTCTCCGGGAATAACAATTCTTTCATACTTTGCAATCGGAATACTTCTTTCAGGATTTGTTACTATTACATCTTCTATCTGAATATCAGTACCATCAGTCTCATCTGTGGAAGAGCTAATTGAAAACACCTCATCAGCAGGACGTGATGTAACATCCAGTAGAGCTTTTGATTTGATTACAGACGAAGCCGTTTCATCCATAAATCGATAAACTTCGTCTATAGGCTTAATAATCTGCTGGAATAAAAGACATACAGTAATTGCTGATCCTGCTGACATGTCTCCTTTTGAAATCAATACGATAGACATTCCAAGAATCAATACCTGGAATAGCACTTTGCAGAGTTGCTTAAGACAATCAAAAGATCCCATATATCTGTGATGTTTCTTTTCTGTCCGACTTATATTCAGAATGCTCGGAAGAAGTCTTTTCCTTTCAAAATCCTCCGCACTCATTCCTCGAATCAGTTCGAGATTTGAAATAGACTGACAGACTTGTCCGTCTAATGCATTTTTCTGACTTACAATCCTCTCGCGAATACCGTTCTGTGACCGAATCTGAAATACAGAAACAATTAAAGAAATCATAAGATACAGAAACATCGCTCCAACTATAACTAACGGCGCATGGATGAATACCTGAACAAGAGTACAAATCGCAACCAGAATCGTGGAAAAGACATCATTACAAACTAGTTTGATAAGCTGACTAAAGCCAGCTACTCCTTGATTCATTTGAGCTGTTTTTTCTCCACTCAAGCATCCCGAATAGTAGGATACAGGCATCTTCAGAAGCTTTTCTATACTATAGTCACGAACTTCAGATTCATGCGATGCAATCGTACAATCTATCGCCACTCTTCTTACAATAGTGATGCATTCAGCTAAAAGATAAACAAATGCAAATAGCACTAAATCTCCTAATCCCTGCTCAATTGTCTTAATTGACCCATTGGAAATGGCCGTATATAATTCTCCTAGAAGCACGGGCCAAATTGACGTCAGAACTGCACATATAAGTGCAAGCAGGATTATCCCGAAACATTTGATTTTGGTCTTTCTGCTCATCAGTGTTAAGTAATTCTTCATAACACAACCTCCCTTCCAGTTTATGGAGAATTGTATTATTCGTTATTCTTTCTGTCGGAAACTGAATGTATGAAAAAGCGCTACAAGAATCATTTTTCTTGTAGCGCTATAAAATAGTGAGCAATTTGTATGTCTACTCTTTTATCTCCTCCACTAACTTATCGCCTTCCCAAATCCCCTTTTTTGTCGTTCCATCAGGCGTTGTAAGCACTCCTAATCCCCATGTCACCCCATTTTTAATTTCTCCTTCATAATGAAATCCGTCGGGACTAATCATTGTTCCTCTCCCATTTGGATGCTCATCTTTCCATTCACCCTCATATATTACATTTTCCGAGTTAACCATTTTCCCGTACCCATTTCTTTTATCATCTTTCCATTCGCCCTCATATCGTGCTCCTGATGCGTACCTCATTACTCCAAATCCATTTGCCTTGTCATTTTCAAAGCTTCCCTCATATGTCGTTCCATCTGGCCAAGTGCTCGTCCCAGTACCATTTCTTTTATTCAAATTCCATTCGCCATCATATATGTACCCGTCATGTTTCCATATTCCTTTTCCGCAGCACCATCCAAAAACAGTTTCTCCATCATATTCCCCACCATCAAGCTCAGTCTGTACTCTCGTAAAAAAGCTGTCTTTACTACTCTCAAATTTGTTTGGTTGATCTTTGATAACGTCTTCAACGATTTCTCTACAATTCGGACAATGTTTTTCAAGCCACTTTTTAGCAGGTTCACCTTCAGAAATTTTGTCAAATTCATCTAACTCTGTATCACTCAGTTGATTGGCAATCGATTTCCCTATATCAATCTCCAGTTGAGCTATAAGAATTTGCAATATGCTCATATTAGTCGGAGCTATCAACATATCAGCAAAATCATTACACATGGAACTCGCTTTCCCTTTCCCTATATCGATATCTTGATTTGAGAACACATAACTGAATAACGATATCCCTTGCTTGCGAGAAAGACTATTAATGTACCGAATGCCAAGATATTCACTCATCATATCGGGGAAAGGATTGGTTATTTCTTCATCTTTCAGAAATCCTAATTGGTTCAATACCCATTGGAATGAATGATCGTCATACGTTACTCTAAATTCATCATATAGGTATTCCTCAAGTTGACTGATTTTTTGTGAACTACAAAAATATGATATGGTAAGTATACTCTTTATCGCATTTAAGATATTGTTTTGCTCAGATCTTCTGCTGTACTCCGATTTTATCAAATCGAAAGCCTTTTCGTATTCTCTGTTAACTGCCATTTCCAATGCATCATTTCTATGCCATTTTCTAACATCATTGCCATTGCACCAGGCATCACAAAGAAATAGTGCGAATAGTGGTCGTTCTTGTTTGTCAACCTGCTTAAGTGATTCATAAAGCATTGAAATGTCTTCATCAGATAATTGCTTTTGATAAATATTCAGAGCAAAGCTTTTCATTATTGAATAGATGTCTCCTGTTGATGGTTTCTTAACATGAATAAATCCATCTTTTAGTTCGAGCTCGCTTCTATTCGTCTTCTCTGGAGCATACTGGTATAGAAGGACATTTGAGCAGCCTATAAATGAATCAGAAAAATCTCTTTCAACCAATACTACTCGTATCCTACCTTTTGTGTGCAACGGCCCCTCTATGCAATAATACATAAAGTCGATTATAGTATCGATGTCTGTTTTTACATCATCAAAGCAGACTAAAACATCTTGATTAAAGGATTCGATTTCTTCTTCTATACGTTGAGCAGTAACTCTTGCGTGTGAGGGTGCATACACTTTCCAGTTTTTGTTTTGCATAATATCGCATAATTTATATGCAAGTCTTGATTTTCCGGCTCCACCACTACCACAAATACCAGCCCAGCAAAACGGCTGATCAGAATTCTCACACATACTCAACAAATAATCAAGTTCTGCTTTTCTTCCAACAAAATCAGACGCTTCTACACTATACTGGAATCTATTTGTAGATGATGCTCTGCGGAACGAAGAATTATGAGCTGGTTTTTTCTGTTCGGAAATATCAGCCTTTAGATCCGATATCTGTTCAGATACTTTTCTTACATCTTCACTTAGCTTACCAGCTGATGCTATTAATTCTTCCTCTAACCGCTTCATTACAGTATGAATAGGTTCGAAATGGACATCGTCGCCTACTGTTAAGCCATACAGCCTTTTATATTGATCCCGAACTGCATCGATTGCGATATAATGACGAAACATCTTGCTTCTTTTTTCTGTCTCCGGTTGTAAAGATGTCGCTAGAATATCTTGTACTGTTTCAATTTCTTCGGTCTTAGCCCCGGAACAGTAGGCGCTCTCTCTTTCCCAGTCAAACGTACCGTCTTGTATCCTTTGCAAATCTTCTTCCGTCGGTTTGCGTTGCGTAAGCAGCCAGAAGAAGATTGCTCCTATGGAATAGATATCCGTATGATACCCGATATTTTGAGGATCTCTATATTTGACTCCACGCACTGTGTCACTTATCAGTTCTTGTTCCGTCGGAGCCCAATCATGAGACGCCGAGCAGAAACTGTATTTCCCGTTACGGATGTCCTCAATTGAAACTATCGTATCAAAATCAAAAAGATACACTTTTGTTTGCAGATCAGACTCTGTTCCATAATAGAAGAAATTATCTGGCTTACAATCCAAATACAGCATTTCCTTAAGATGAATCTTCCTGATTGCGGAACAAATTGATTCCATTATCGACGCTATTCTAGGCATTATTCTATCTAGCGATAATCCATCAAATCTTATCTGTGAAAGAGTTCTCCCTTTTCCAGGATCAGATACTGCATATACAGTATTATTCGATTCACCATAAAAGAACATACGTGGAAGAGCCTGATCCTGATAATATTCATAAAACCTCAGATGATTCGACTGTCCTTCGCCAAAATGTTCCTTCAATATATCAAATTGCATCTGATCTGCAATCTGAAGACTCATATCTGCTTCTGATCTGTCAATATCTATTCCGACAGGATAGAACTCTTTTATTATAACTGAACTCTTGACGGATTCTCCGTTGATAAATGTGCTCTTGTCCCCTTTGTATACAATACAGTTTCCGCCACGACCAATCTCGGCCTTTATGCATACTTCGACAGTCGAACCAAAGCTACTGATTCTAAGTTCATATCCTTTTGGCAGCGATACTCGTTTATCCATATCCTGATCCTCTCATGTCTGCTTTTTATTTACTTTATAATATTTTAACGCTACTCAAACCACTCCGGATTATAGGGCATGTGTGAAATATGTATTTTCTCCTGATCGCATTTTGCAAATGCTCCAGATTCTATTGTCTGAACACTTGGGGGGATATCCATAGTCAATTCCGGACAGGATAAAAATGCTGTTTCAGATATCCGCAAAAGAGTGCTTGGAAGCTTTATGTTTTCCAATTTCCAGCAGTACATAAAAGTTCCTTTTCCAATTGTCTCAATTCTGTTCGATAAATCCAAAGAAATAAGATTGTGACAATCCTTGAAGGCATAATCTCCAATGCTACAAATGCTACTTGGAATATTGATAGCTTTTAGGCTCTTGCAGAATGAAAATGCGTTAATGCCTATCGTTTGTATCGAATTCGGAAGAATAATTTCCTCTACACCATATGCTTCCTCAAAACAACTTTTTCCTATACCTATTACCTTTTTGTTGCCTATCATCTCTGGAACAATTACCACACTCAAAGAATGACCGATGTAACGCTTTAAGATGATTCCGTCAGACGTCTCGTCTTCTGTAATTGTAAATAAAGATTGTGTCTGCACGTTTTCTTCTGTTTCGAAGTGAATCCTCGCATCAGAACGTATTTCTACTTCAACGGGACAGTCTTCAAATGCATCCGCTTCAATGCTGTTATTAGCAGGAATATCTATATAATCTAGTCTTTTACATCCTTTAAACGCCAGCGAGTATATAACAATGTAAGAAGACTGGATGCTAACATCTGAAAGGCATGGACAATCTCTGAATGCAGACCGTTTTATAGATGTTACTGTCTCTGGCAATACTACTTTCTTCAGTCGGCTATTTTCTTGGAATGTATCCTCACTTACCGAACCGAGGGAACTGGGTAAGCAAAGACTTTCTATATTGGAACACCCCCGAAAAGCAGCAGAATTAATCATACTAATGCTCTCCGAAAAAACCGGACTGCTTAGAGATCTGCAATTCTGAAATGCAGATACTCCAATTTCCCTATCTACAAACTGGAATGGAAAGCGCTCAAGTGAAGAGCAGTCTGAAAACGCGTAATTACTAACCTTGTCAATATGATGTTCAAATGTCACTTCAGTTAATCTTGAACAGCCTTCAAAAACAGACGCTGATAATTCTTTTATTCCTTTAGGTATACTGACTCTGTTTATTCCATCACAATAACGGAATGCAGATTCACATAAATCTACTAAGTTTGTAGGCAAAGCCAGTACATCTTTTTCCATTGAAGTACAGTTTCTGAAAGCCCCTGCATTGATGATTTTGATATTGTTATGCAAGTTAACTATTCTTAAAGATGTGCAATCCTTAAAACAATTTGTAGAAATAGTACTTAAGTGTTCTGGAATGACTGCCTCTTCAAGTGCCGAACATCCCGTAAATAAATCTGAGGGAAGATCATTAACTCCATTTGGTATTCTAATACTCCTTAAAGAACTACAATAAGCAAATGCACATGTACCCAACGAAACAAGGTCGGCTGGGAGGGTTATCCCTTCATCAACAAGACTATTACAATGGTAAAATGCACTTTGACCAATATGTTCTACTTTATCTGATGTAAAAATAACTTCTCTCAAAGAACTGCAACGCTTAAATGTACAATCTCTAATCTCCGTAATGTTCTTTGGAAGTCTGATGCTCTCTATGCTATAACAACACTGAAAGGCCGCGTCTTCTAGTATAGTTAATCCACTCGGAAGAAAATTCCTTTCTATCTTCAAACTATGACATTTTTCAAATGCACGTCCTTTTATTTCCTTTACACTCTTCGGCAACATTATTCTCTCAAGACTATAACAAGAAGCAAAAACTCTGTTGGGAAGTATTTCTACTTCAGTATTCTCAAAGTTTTCCACACTTGATAATTTTATACACCCTTCGAATGCCTCTTTCCCAATGACTAACAACGAGTCTGGAAACCTGATATTATCCAGGTTGACACAATGCATGAATGCAAATCTACCTATTGATTTGATATTAGATGGAATATTTATAGTATGTAAGGATCTGCATCCGTGAAAAGAATAATCCTCGATTGTCGTCATACTTTCCGGAAGTGAAATATATTCAAGTTCTTTGCATCCCATAAATGCAGCTTTCCCTATGCATACGTTTTCCGGAATAACATTCCGCGCATTACCTCTGAAAACTATACATTTTAAAGATCTGCAATTTGCAAACGCTTGTTCCGGTATATATTTGACAGTATTAGGCAACTCCACTATCTCCAAAGACTTGCAATTTTGGAATATACCTGGAGATAGTCTCTTTATTGAATCAGGAATGACTATTTTTTTCAAACCGTTGATGTTTCGAAATTCAATTTCAGAGAAATCAATGCAAGATTCTGGCACTATCATTTCTTCCAAGCTAGAATACTCTTCTAAAAACCGTAATTCCTTACTTCCGAGTGTATTGAACACAAAACCGTCCAGCGTAAAACTTCTGGGTTTCAATTTGTACTTCATTATTACATCTGTTCCAAATGGGTCTTTAAGATTTTTGCATCCTTCAAACGCTGCCATTCCAATATAGTGTGGTATCCAATTTGCTTTGAACTTAACCCGTTCAAGACTAAGACAGTTCCTAAAAGCTCGTTTTCCAATCTTTTCTAATGAATTAGTAAAACTAATATATCTTAATGAGCAACAATCATTGAATGTGCTATCACATATCTCATGTACGGGTATATCACCATCTATTCTCTTAAGTTCAAGGCAGCCAGAAAATGCAGCTGCTTCTATCTGAATTGGCGAAGAACTCTGGAACTTAATAGATTGAAGTTTTTCACATCCAAAAAAAGCTCTCTCTCCGATTCTTCGAAGGCCCTTAGGAAAAACTACACTTTTCAGGATCAAATTCCTATAAAGCCCCGTTTCATCTTTATCTCCTCTAAATACTTCATTTCCTACTTCGCAAACAGTATTAGGAATAACAACATTTTCCTTCGTCATATACGCCTGAACAAAGTTATAGTCGGAAACAGAAAAAGAAGAGAATGTAAACCCGCAAAACTCAACAGGACCCGATTTGTTAAGTCCGTTTATGTTTTCAAACAATAAGGCATTGCATCCTATAAATGCATGATCCTCTATACTCCAAGGCATTCGTCCAAAAACAATCCTGTATAATCCTGAACAATTCTCAAAGGCAGAACTTTTGATTGTTTTTAATGACTTAGGCATTTTAAGAAAAGACAGTTTTCGGCATCCACTAAATGCATAGCGCCCAATTGACTTAATTCCCTCGTGTAACTCAATAGTCTCCAAATTCAAACAACCGAAAAAACTTCGATCTTCAATTCTTTCTATACTATTAGGAAGGAGTATTGATACTAAAGATTCACAACCAAAGAATAATCTATCTGAAATGCTTTTTATATCACACTTAGATAAATCTGCTCTTCTTAATGAACGACATTCTGCAAAGACATTATCGCTAAGGAGTTTCAGGTCTTTGCCTAATACAATTGACTCTAAGCTTTTACATCCCCTGAATGCCTCTCTCTCAATAGATGTAATTCTCCTAAGCCCGTTTATGGCATTTAGTTGTTCACACCCTTTAAAACAACTGTCAGCTAAACTGATTTTTTCAGTCAAACTAAGGTCAACACTTCGTAATGATTTGCATCCCGAAAATACAGAACTATCTAATTTCAATACTTTTCGAGGTATCTCAACTTTTACGAGAGAACTGCAGTTTTCAAACACTGATATTCCCATTTCCTGCAAAGAGTCGGGAAGAATGATTCTTTCAAGAGAAATACAGTTTTGAAAAGCAAAACTCTCTATTGTGATTATAGAAGGTACTTTCCCCGTTCCATCTTCCGGCAAAGCCTCGGTTAGGTTTTCACACCCACAAAACGCGTATCTTTCTATAGTTTCAAGCGACGACGGAAGAATGATTCTCTCTAAATTCTTACAGTCGCGAAATGCTCCTGCTTTAATTGAGACTATTCTGCCGTTGAAAGAAACTGTCTTTAAAAAACTTTTTCCATTAAACTGATTCTTCCGGACAAAACTATACTTTGTCGGAAAATCAATGTTGCGTAACACATCCACCCATTCTGAATCACAAACAACATCCGGAAAATCTTTGTATATCATATCTGAATAATGCACAAACGCAGAGAGATCTCTGTCAATTATTAAATCTACAAAAGCTTTTACTCCCTCGATGGAGTTATTTTTACAGATTTTATTCAGGAAATCGATGCAGTAATACTCTCCTAGTAGATCAGGAACCCAACCCTCAATTGTTGTTTCGTCATTAAGAATACTGAAATCTCTCATTATTCTTACTAACATAGCATCATCAACAGAAAGATTGAACGATTGCTCTAATAATTCAGAGTAATCAGACAAGCAAATAGAACCCAGATAAGTTGCCAACGCATACAAATATAAAACAACGTTAGTATACTTTTCTTGTTCAATAACGTTGAGGCGCATTTTCTCGTTGCAAATTATAGATGAAAGCCTCTTAAGCTCTCGTCCCACAATATAATTCAGTGCATCTTTTCTGTCCCATTTGCGAAGCTCTTCATTATCATTATTTAACCAAGCATCAGCAATGAATAACGCATACAGAGGTCTCCTGTGTTCTCGGTCAACAGAATGCAACGTTTGAAGAATCAATTCCATTGCATCTTCTGAAACAACGGCGTTCGGATCCTGCTTGGTTATATAATCCGAAATTAGATTTTGAATAGCATCTTCAGACAACAAATCTAATTTGATGATTCCATTAACCAATTTGCCATTTATGTTTCCAATATACTTTTTCTTGTCTATCTCATGATCATCCATTTGGATATCATTTTCTTCCCGTTCAATTAAGACAAGTCGTATTCTATGTTCAAATCTGTGAAGATTATCGACTATGTATTTTGCAAGAGTGGCAACATCATCTCTATCCTGTTTAATATAGTCCAAGCATATCAGAATATCTCTTTCAGGATTATCAAGCGCATTGCGCAAATCTCTTTTTGTATATTCGTTAATCCTCATAGGAGGAAAAACATACCAATCCTGATTAAGCATTTTTGAGCATAATTCATATGCTAATCTTGATTTTCCACTTCCGCCAAGACCGCATATTCCTACCCAATTGAACGTTTGAGATTCCTGACACATTTCTGTCAGAAATGCAATTTCATCATCTCTACCTCTTAACTTAGTAGAATTGGAGTTGTATTTAAACCGATTATCACTGGTCGGTAAAGAACATGTTGCAGGTAATATGGGGGTTGCTGCTGATTTATTTGATATGAGTTTATCTAGGCTCTGCTTAATTTCAGCAATTTCGCGATGGATAGGTTCAAAATAGGCATTGCCACCTGCTGTTAAGCCATACAACGTATGATATTTTTTCCAAACCACCTCTTTGATTGCGATATTATGACGAAACAGCTTGCTTCTTTTCTTTATATCCGGTTGTAAAGATGTCGCCAGAATGTCTTGTACTGTTTCGATCACTTCTGTCTCTGCCCCGGAACAGGAAGCACTCTCTCTTTCCCAGTCAAACGTGCCATCTTGTATCTTCAGCAGATCTTCTTTCGTCGGTTTGCGTTGCGTAAGCAGCCAGAAGAAGATTGCTCCTATGGAATAGATATCCGTATGATACCCGATATTTTGAGGATATCTATATCGTCTGATTCCAACCACTGTATCGCTTACCAGCTCTTGTTCCGGCGGAGCCCAGTCAAGAGAGGCCGAGCAAAACCTGTTTTTTCCGTTATGGATGTCTTTTATCGAAACTATCGTATCAAAATCAAAAAGATACACTTTTGTTTGCAGATCGGATTCTTTTCCATAATAAAAGAAATTATCCGGCTTACAATCCAGATACAGCATTTCCTTGACATGGATCTTCCCGATTGCGGAACATATCGATTCCATTATCGATGCTATTCTATCTAGCTTTAATCCATCAAATGGTATCTGTGAAAGAGTTCTCCCTTTTCCAGGATCAGATACTGCATATACAGTATTATTCGATTCTCCATAGAAAAACATACGTGGCAGAGCTTGATCCTGATAACAGTCATAAAACCGCAGATGATTTGACTGTCCTTCGCCAAAGTGTTCCTTCAATTTATCAAATTGTTCCTGATCTGCAATCTGAAGGCTCATATATGGTTCTGAACGGTCAATATTTATTCCGACAGGATAGAACTCCTTTACTATGACAGAACTCTTGACAGATTCTCCGTTGATAAAGGTGCTCTTGTCCCCTTTGTATACTATACAGTTTCCGCCACGACCTATCTCGTCCTTTATGCATACTTCGACAGTCGACCCCTGGCTACTGATTCTAAGTTCATACCCCTTTGGCAGCGATACTCGTTTATCCATATCCTGATCCTCTCATGTCTGCTTTTTGTTTACTTTATAACAATGTCTTTACTCCTACGGAAAGCGAGTGTTTCATTCGGATTCTAATGTTTTGACATTTTGAGGCTTATAAACTATCTCCTCTTATAGTATACACTCAATTTGATTATATTGTGGATAACCATAGTTCAATAGAAAACTATTCTTTTCCCTGCTCAAAAGGTTTTCATGGAAAACTTCTTTGGGAAGATGAAAAACGAAATGTTTTACGGGCATGAATACGAATTTGAGACACTAGAGCAACTACAAAAAGCAATG
>OCTX012002501.1_pt1 | contig 37622 bp, 78 predicted proteins | sample 1539691 | NCBI WGS metagenome assembly OCTX01 (sample SAMN02144231, study PRJEB22623) | gut metagenome | biome: sheep rumen | host: Ovis aries | place: New Zealand
TCCTTCATTAGGTGGAGGTGGAGGAAATTATTCAGGTGGCAATAATGGTACTCCTACTGATAATAATAAGGAAGATAGCTTAGAATCACCAGAAAACGCATCTCCATTACAGCATAAAGATGATGCAGAATCAGTTAAAGCAAAATCTGGCTGGGGTGCTGATGCATTAACAAAAGAATCATTCGTTGATATTATGAATAGAAACTTTAAGAAATGGATGGATGGACAAAATGGTAATTCTTAATAAATTTATTTGATAATTATGAAATATTTCAATTTATACTATAAAGAATCAAAGATTAATAAGTATCCTCTTACTCAAGAAGAATTGAACGAAGTGTTTAAAATGAATAAAGACATTATTAAAAATGATTCTATTCTTAATACATCTGAAACGATTCCTCTTAATAAAATAAGAATTGTAAAAACAATAATGATTTAATATGATAGCATTAAAAGGAAGACAGGATGGATTTAGATTATTGTTTCCTAAAGAATTCTTATGTGATAGAATAACAGAAAAATATTCTAAGATCCTTAAAGATAAGCATAGTTATTTTTTAGAACCAATAGATTTCATTAATGAAACTGTTCAAAGGGTTGAAGTCTTAGGTTTTCAAAGTGCTACAATTGAACAGCAGCAATCATCAAGAGGGGAGCAGCCATTAATTAATCCTAGCAGAGTAAAAGAAAATGAATTTATGTATCCTTCAGCACCATTTGCATATCGTTCTGAAGTATCTCCTATTGCATTAACAGATATGACTTTAAATGTAGAATTTCGACATACATTAGGCTTTCTTAATTATTTTATGATATTTGAAAATTTTTGGCATATGTTCTCTCGTGATACTCAAACAAAGGAAATTAATGATTATCTTTATATTGATATCATGGATGAAATTGGTTCAATATATTCAAGAATTAAGATTATGCACCCATTAATAAATGGTATGGATATGCTTAGTTTTGACTATACACAGCCAGTTGCACAATCACAGACATTTAAAGTAGAATTCAAATATTCTAATTTTGATTTTGAATTCAGAGAACTAGTTGATAATAAAGATGAGTAAAATATTTTTACAATAAAGTTTATTTTAAATCATTCATAGATATATACTAGTCATCTTCTAAGGATGTAAAACTATTAATTAATATAATTTTATATTAAAGTAGTTTTACATCCTTAGAAGTCATTTAAAGTGATTTTATGCATTTTATGTGTTTTTATAAAATTTTATGCGTTTTTATAAATATTAATTCAATTATTTTACTATTTTTATATATCTATGAAAAAAATATATAGAAGCAAATTAATGAAGGAAAATATTAAATGGTGTGCTATACAGCCATTGACAGGTGGTATGTATTTGGGCACAGAAAAGGCAGTAGGATGCAAAGCAGAATTCATATTGACATATCCTGGTTTCGGAGATCCTATTATTGATAAGAAGACTGGTGAAATTGTAGGAGGTGGAAACGAATATCATCTTATGTCATATTTGGATAAAGTCAATCGTCGTCCTGAATATAAAGTTTTGAATCGTAAGCCATTTCAGAATGATGACGATATGAATCCAGAAATCATTAATCATGAAAGATGGACATTAAATCCTGATAAAGAATTGGACTATTCAAATATGGATCTTTGTGTTGCAGTTCCTGTATGTTCTGGCCTATCTACAGCAACTAGAGGTTCTGATGAAGCTAAAGAAGCTCGTAACTGTAATATGATTTGGATATCTAAATATGCATTGAAAGTAATCAATCCTAATGTTTATATATTTGAGAATGCTCCAACATTCATGGGATCACGTGGAGACTATATTCGTGAGCAGTTAGAAGCATTGGCTAAAGAAACAGGATATTCAATTATTTATTATAGAACTGATACGCAATATCACGATAATTGTCAGAAACGTAAGCGTACATTTATAATATTCTTTAAGAAAGATTTTGCTCCTCAGATGGGATTTGAGCATATTGAAACTGACTATGATGAATATTTTTCTAGAATACCTAAAGATGCTACTCAGCAGATTCCATTAGACATCAATATTGTTAATTGTGTCAACCTATTCTGTATTGAATATCTTAAAGATAAGTTTGGAGAAGACTGGAGAAACTGTATAACCAATATATTTGATTATCTTATAAAGAATAAACTGTTTGATGAAGTAATGGATTATATAAATGCAAAGAGCTCAGCATCAGACAAGCAAAAGGAGACAATGAACAAGTTCTTTACTCATGTTAAGTATAAGCTATCTATGAATCAGGGCTTTTATCATGCTCTCCCATATATCCCAAGAGATGGCAAGCTTCCTGCTGTTATGTTTAAGATGATGCAGTCAGTATTGCATCCTCATGAAGACAGGCTGCTTTCTATTCGTGAATGCTTACATCTTATGGGTCATCCACATGATTATGAATTACAAGGAAATCCTTTAAGAGAATACAATAAGATTGGACAGAATGTGCCAGTTCGTACTGCTTATTGGATTATATCTGAAGCATTAAGAGCATATGAACGTGATAATGATTTAGATGAAAAGAAAACAGTTAGATTTTTTGACAATATTAAACAAGAAGAAATTAAATATTAGTTAAATATGAAAATAGTTTTGATAGTATTAGGAATTACATTTTTCATTAGCACATTGATAGTATTATGGGAAGTTCATAAAGCTCCATTAATGCCTGATGATGATGAAGAATGTTAAGTTTAAAAAATAATTGAACAACATATTATGCTAATAAATAAGATAGGATATTCATATAATGACATTACTATAGTGCCTTCAGTAATATCGTATATTAATTCACGTTCAGAATGCAATCCATATTATAAAGACAATATGCTTCCGATATTTGCATCTCCAATGGCATCTGTAGTATCAAAAGACAATTATAATTTATTCATACAGAATAGCATAACGCCAATATTGCCACGCATTAAAGAATATGACATAAATTATCGTATTGAAAAAATGCATCAAGGATGGTGGATTGCAGTATCTTTAAAGGAATTTGAAAATGACATCATTAATGATTTAGAAACATCATCTGAATTAGAAAATAAAGAATTTCGAGTATGCATTGATATTGCTAACGGGCATATGAAATCTTTATATGACAAATGCATTAAAGCAAAAAGACTAGCTTATGAAAGAGGAATACGTCTTATCATAATGACTGGAAATATCGCTAATGCTGAAACATATAAGCTAATATGCAATCTTGCAAACTATACTTATGAAGATGCTGAAGGTCATTCTTATAAAGAAAATGCTGTTGATTATATAAGAGTAGGCATAGGCGGTGGGCACGGCTGCATCACTACAAGTAACACAAGTATCCATTATCCACAGGCTAGTCTAATTAATGAATGCAAGCAAGAAAAGACAGCTTGTGAGAAAAAATATGCAAGAAAGCTTCCAGCAATTGTTGCAGATGGTGGAATTCGTAATTATGACCATGTAATTAAAGCATTAGCATTAGGTGCAGACTATGTAATGATAGGCAGCTTATTTGCACAATGCATTGAATCCGCTGGTGAAAAGAAATTAGCATCAGTGACTGAAAAGTTTCAGTTAAAATTTCCATTTGGAAGATATAAAGATTTCTATAAAGATGACAAAGGTAACTGGTGGGGCTACTATAATGAAGAGTTTATAAAGCATTCATTAGAGTCTTGGAAAGAAGATATTGATAATGCTATCAATAAATATGGAGCAGCTGATAATGAAGTATTTGAAGCAAAAGAAAAATATAATAGTAAGTTAGAAGATCTTAAAAATGAAAAATTCATTGGAGAAATTGATGTAAAGTTTTTTGGAATGGCTTCGGCAGATGGTCAGAAATCTATGTCTGGTGAAAAGACAAAAACATCTGAAGGAATTACAAAATGGCTTCCTGTCAAATATACATTATCAGGATGGGTTGAGAATATGATAAGTTATCTTCGTTCTGCAATGTCATATACAGATTGTAGGACTATAGATAAATTTATTGGAAAACCAGATTTGATAGTAAATAGTATATCAGAAATACAAGCAGTCAATAAATAAAGTAGTACTTTAAAGTACTACTTTTTTGAATTTTATTTAATTTTTACTATATTTAAATTGTATAGACTAAAATCAAACAAATATGAATAGAGAAGAAATTATTTCAAAACTTAATGAACTGCATGAATTGTCTGTTAGCATTAATAAGTATAACAGAACTCTTAAAGAACTTCCTTTTAAGACAGATGAAATTAAAAAATGGATTAATGAAGATGATGAAAAAGCAAGATTGATTCAAAATCAGATTCTTGAACCTTTGCATAAGATGTACAGAAAAGACATTATTGGAAAATATTTCTGTAACGTATGTACATGGACAACTAATCATTACACCTTAATGCTTATGCATGTTACTGATACATTCTGTGAAAAGAAATCTCAATATTGGAATTATGATGCAATTTGCAAACAGCTTGGAGAATTTCTTTATGTTCAGTTCTCAAAGAATGGAGAAGTATTGGAAGTTGATTACACAAAGAAAACTGACCAATTTGATATGAAGGGTGGTTATCTGTCTTCTCATAATCTATATGGTATTCTTTCTGAAAAACTAAATGGTTGGAAAGAAATTGACGAAAAGACTTATGAAGATATTATATCTAAATATAGGCCTACGCCACTGACTCCAGAAATCAATTTAAAAACACTCCCAGATATGACAACTGATTTTAAATTGTCAGAAGAATAAAATTTAAATATTATATAAAAATAGCTCAGAAATATTGAATATTTCTGAGCTTTTACTATATTGTTAATATAATTCAAACAAATAATAGAAATGAAAAATAAGAAACGTCCCCAGTATATCGAAAAACAGTTAAAGGAGATTAATGATATTTTTCGTAATGAAAAATTGAAATGGGATGCCCATTATGAAAACGATTTGTTTTCATGGTTTACAAATTATCTGTTGCATAATGGCTGGTATCGTGGCTTTAATGTTCATTATGATAAGGAAGTCAAAATGAATAACGGAGAGACAAAAATTATTCGTGCTCTTGCTGGTCCTGATTATGAAAAGAAAGATTATTATATTCAGATTTGGTAATTTGAATTAAAATTAACATTATTATATTCAGATTTTGTAATTATTATGATGTTAAAAATATCTGAAGATTCAAAGAAAAGATGCCGAGAAAATTTTCCAATAAAGAAAATTGGCAAGATTATTAATAGTGCGGTTCTTCTTTTAGATTTGATTCCAGTAGAAACTGTTATTTCAGAATGTATTTATGATTTAGATAATCCAAATCTTTATAATGTGCTTCTTTATTTGATTAGAGAAAACTGTAAAGATGAAAATATAATTAATAAACTTAAATCATTTAATTACAACTAATTATGCAATATATTTCAGAATATGGTAATTATATGACTATTGAAGATAATTATGTTAAAAGAATAATTACTTCATCATTTCATCAATTTATTTTGATATTACAAGACGGAAACAGAATATATACAAATAAAATTAAAGCTTAATGGGATTATTTCAAAAAACATATACACCAGAGCAATTGGAAAAATATAAAAAGGATAATCCTGAATTATTTGATTCAAATCATCCTGATTATGATATTATAGATGATGAACCTACGATTTATGAAGCAAATAAAAAATATTTTGATAATTTATTTATAAAATAATATGTCACGTACTTATCGTAAAGTTATTAGACAAGGAATATGCACGGGTTCAAATACTGAATATTATCGTGATATGAATCGTAAGTGTCGTACAAAGAATCGTCAGTCACTTCGTAATATGATTGCTAATTATGATATTGAAGTTGTTTCTGACATTATTCCTCTTAGCGAAGTACCTATTCATGATTCTTGGAATGAACCTACTGATGGAACATTTCTTATTTCTAAAACTGCTAAAAGAGATTATTCTGATATTCATCATTGGAATCGTAAAATTGGGAAATATCTTAAGCCAAAGAATCGTAAGCATTATAGAATTGTTTAATTATGAGTCAGTATAAGTACAATATGGGTTATTATGGGAAGAATGGCAAATTTAAGTTTACTGTTTGGCTGAAAGAGGAATGGCCAGAGATTTGGAAAGAATTCGATTTAGACAATAAAGATTTTAATGAACAGCTTGCTCTTGCAAAGACTACATATTACATTAAGCAGAAAGAAGGTACACTTTATAAAGATTACGTGTTATGAAGACATTTATTTTACGGGGAGCACCCATTAATAGACTTCTTGATTCTGAATTAAAGACACTTCAGGAAGCAGGTATTGAATTTGCAATTACACAAAACAATATGAAGTTTGGTCTTGATAATAAAAAGAAAGGACCTTGGCTATTTAATACTAACACACTTGTATTTATGTGGACTGAATGTGAATGGATAGATGAAAAGGATCCATTGGGAGTCATCGTGGGTAATGTTATTAAAAATATATTTGCATACCGAAAAGATGTAAATTGGGAAAATGAATGGAAACATGTTACAGGACATCTACAGCATATGAAGCCACATTATACTATGATATATAATTTGAATACATTTATGTTTGGAGATTGGTAAAATTTCATATAATGCAATTATTTATATAATATTTGAATTTTATAATATAAGTACTATATTATTATTGTAATCAAATAAACAATAAATATGACTAGTACAGAATCACTTAACAAAGCTTACCAAATTCTTGGAGAATTGATTAATGAAGATTGCTTTGAATTTTGTGAAGTTAAGAATAGTACATATGATGAAAGAAAAGAATATCTTCGTGATATGATTTTTGAATATTTTCATCATGGTGAAGTTGATTTAGCTGGAATCATTAAGCGAGCTGATAGTTCAGATTATTTATATGAAGGATCTGCAACACCAGAAACTGTTGAGAATATCAATGAATTTTTTAAGAACGAAAAATTAATTGCTGATATTATTCTTCTAATGGATGAAGATATATATGATGAATTTACAAATGAAATTAATGAACGATAATATGAATAAGACATTTGCAGATATTAGAGTTGGAGACATTCTTTATTGGAGTGCTATTAGCATGGATCATATTGCAACTACAATTGTTACTGATACGCATCTTAATCTTGACGGTGAGCATTTGCCTAAAGTTTGTGAAGTGACTTTTAAGACAAACGATGGATTTGAGTTTGATATTTGCAATTGTTATATTAATATTCATAATTGTATTGTTTTTACTCATAAAATTAAGGGCAATGAGATTTATATTGGCACTACTAAAGAAGCAGTTGCTAAAAATATATTGAATACTCTTGATTCAAAGATTTCATTTTGGACTAATCGTAAAGAAAGATTTACTAAAAACTTATAAAAATTAAACAAAAGTTATGAAACTTGAGAATGTAAAATTTGGAGATAAGTTTGTAACAAGAGATGGACGTATTGCTATTGCTATAGGAGAACATAAGACTGCAAGAAGACATTGGTATGATTTTATATGTTTAGGTGAAGATGAAGATATGATTAATCATTCTCCTTATAAATTTAATGCTTATGATAATGGAATAGCATTAGAAGGATTTACATGGTTAGATATTATTGAAAAAATTAAATAAAAGTTTTAATAATTACTAAAATTAATAAAATATGAAACTTAAAGATTTGAATACACTCAAGACTGGAGATATTATTTACAGTTTCCGTGACAATAATTTCTTTGTATATGAACTGGAGAAAATTCAGAATTGTCCAGGAATGAAAGAAATGATTGTTAAGATTAAGTTTAGAAACAATATTTTTGTTGATAAAGAATATCATCTGATTCATATTCCTTGGGATGAAAAATGTAATACTTCTAAATATTGCTATGAATTCACTGATATGAGTACAGATATCAATGAAGCATATCAGAACTTTTCAGAAAAGATCAATAGGGAGATTCGTAAACTAAATGGTCTTCGAGCTAATCTTAAAGGAATAAAGCGTAAGTATATGCTTAATGAGAATATGATTCCTGAGAATAAAAAAAATTGGAAAGAACTTGGATATAAGTCTAAGGAAGACTATCAGGAGCATATGAATGATTTGTATGATGATATTAGACATGGTTATATTGGATAATGAAAATTAAGTATTCTACATATAAAGGAGATATATTTATTCAGGCATATGATAATTCTGGATTATGGGTAAGTACAGTAATTATCAATATTAATTGTGATGAATATCCAAGATATAAAGAGTATTGTAATGGAAGCAAACTCGCAAAGATTATTAGAGTTGAGACTAATCCCCATTATATAGGAAAGGGATTTGCGTCAAAACTTATGCAAGAAACAATTAATAAGTTTAAAGATTATAATTTACTTTTATTATGTAGCCCAATCAAACGATGCGAAAATACTGATACACTTAAAACTGTATCTGATTTGCAAATGTTTTATTCTAAATTTGGATTTGTAAGAACTAATGAACTTTTGCCAACAATGATTTTAAAAGCTAATTAATATATGGAAGTAATAATAGTAATAAGAAAATATGATTATTATGAAGACTCTTATAAAAAAATATTAGGAGTCTGTATGACAGAATCTAAAGCAGATGAACTTATTGAATCTGATAAGCATAAAGATGATCATCCAAAAATGGATAAAGAATCATGGTTAGCTTGTGAAGACTATTTTTATGAATGCAGAAAAAATCTTATTCATAATGAGTCATGTGGCAAAAAGAAAGGTGGATTTCTTAAGCGATTTGATTATAATGGATTAAATAAAGTTGCAAAACATGCGTATGAAGAATTGCTAAAGAAATATGATGGTATGACATATGATGATGACACTTGGCGTAAAATGGATGATTTAGATGTATTTTATCTTAATCAAATTATGGATAAGTCTTTGACAAAAATAACATTTGAAGATTATCAAGAATTAGATAAATGGTATTCATCAGAGAATAGACATGAAAATACTGAAGACATTTATTATTATAAAGAAAGATTTAAAGTATTAGATTAATATGTTTTTGAATATATTTAAAAAGAAAGACAATAAAGAAGCTGAAGTTAAGACATCAAGACCTTTATTGCAAAGAGTTATTCGTGTATTAGATTATAATAGTCTGCAAACATGGGATCATAGTCATGGATTTAGCTTTTGGCATTCCGAATATACCAAAGATCCTATTGTTATTGGAAAGATTTTTGAGTATCTTCGTACAGCATCAGTAATTCGTCTTTACATAACACGAGAATATATTGAATATTCAGCAATGACAAAGAAGCATGGATTTGTATGTGGAGGATGCCATAGATGGAATTATGATTTCTTTGAATTTGGATTAAGTCGTTCTGGTCATAGATGGGATATATATGGAGAGGATAGAACAGATCCAACTATTAAAGCTTTTTATGAATGGTGGAAAACATTAGTAAAACCTTATGAAGAGCAATTTGATAATGATTATAACTTATAAATATTGAATTTTTTAAATAATATACTATATTTATATTACAAGCAAATAATATAAATATGAAGAAGTTAATTATTCTTAATCTGCCTGAATGGAAACTAGATCCAAAAGTCAAAGAATGGAAATTTTATCTGACTAATGTTGGTGGTGACATATATCGTAAGGATAATAGCCTTATCATTATTTGGGAGAATGACAATAAGCCTACAGTAGTACATCATATCTTAGATGTTATTGATGATTTACTTGTAGATGAATGGTGGCTCGGCGGTCTTATTGAAGAGATTAAGAATCTTTATAATAATTTTACGATTATTTTCGATAATATGAATGGTTCGTTAGAAGTTAGATAGCATGAAAAAAGAAGAAAAAATTAAAGCTTGGGTAGCAAGGGATAAATTTGATGATGGTCTTTCAATATATTCAGTTGCTAAACCGGAAAGAGAAAGATTGTTTTGGGGTAATGATGGCAATAAAGGTGCAAGTCGTATGTTCATTAATAAGGAACTTTTTCCAGAACTTAAATGGGAGGATGAACCAATTGAAGTAGAATTAATTATTAGGAGAATATAGCACATAAATATAAAAGTTATGCAAAAATAATATAATTTAGTTTATAATAGAATTATGGAAATAAAAGAAGCAATTAAAGAAATGGAAAAATATATGAGAGGAATACTTGAATATCCTGACCCATATCATGATCCAGATATAGATGCATTAGAGACATTAATAGAATTTGCAAAATCAAAAATTTAAGAATATGATAGAATTAGTTGGAAAATACACTACTGCAAAGATTTTTGCTGAGACAATTGAGGAAGGCGTTTATTCTCAGGTTTACGATATAATCAATTGTCGTGCATTTGAAGGACAGAAGGTTGTGTGTATGCCCGACGTACATGTAGGTGCAAGTGGTCCTTGTGGTCTTGTTGCAACTATTGGAGATTATGTCTGTCCTGAGCATATAGGCGTCGACATAGGTTGCTCTGTGTCTATGATGATTTTAGATAAGAAAGTACCTGTTGAAAAATATGCTGAGTTTGAACGTAGAATCAAGAATAAGATTCCTTTTGGATTCAATCTTAACTGTAAGACAATCATTGATGAAAAGGATTTCTATAAGTTCTTGACAAATGGATTCAATAAGTATCGGAACTTTTGGCCTGAGATGCTTATGGATCTTCCTGATATAGTTACTGAGAAGTGGGTATCTGAGCAGCTCAAGCGTCTAAATATGGATGAAGGTGTCTTCTATAAGTCATTAGGTACAGTAGGTGGAGGAAATCATTTCATTGAGTATGATGAGCAGGAAGATGGTGATCTTGCTGGTGTCACTCTTCACTTTGGCTCTCGTAACTTTGGTGTTAAGGTTTGTAAGTACTGGATGGGAAAGACCAATGTTGCACTTACAAAGGATGAGGTCAAAGAGTACACTAAGGTCTTCAAGGAGAAGTATATTAAGGAGCACACAGATTCTCGTGGAAAGAGAGATATGATTGGATTCAAGGAAGCACTCTCAAAGTATTTAGATGTAATGTCTGAAGGTCATATTAAGGGTTATTTGAATGGTGAAGCTCTTAAGGGATATCTTTGTGATATGTGTTTTTGCCAGTTATATGCACAGTATAACCACATGACAGTTCAGAAGACTATCAAAGATTTGCTTCTCAATTATGGAATCAAGGAAGTAAGAATAATTACATCAACTCACAACTTCATTGATTTACATGACCACACTTTGAGAAAGTCAGCAATTCGTTCCTATGCAGGAGAGGAGATACTTGTTCCTTTCAATATGAGAGATGGTGTTGCAATTTGTGAAGGACTTTCAAATTCAGAATGGCTAAATTCTTGTGCACATGGAGCTGGTCGAAAGATGTCACGTTCTAAGGCAAAACAGAATATATCAATGAAAGAATTTGAGCAGTCAATGAAGAACGTATATTCTACAACAGTTTGCCAGGGAACACTTGATGAGTCGCCAATGGCTTATAAGGATACTAATGAGATTAAGGACTTAATTGCTGAGACATGCAAGATTAAGTTCATGATGATACCTAAGATCAATATTAAAGCAGCTGATGGAGGAGATTAATTATGGATTGTTTAGTAATAGCAGGAATTATAATAGTTGTTGTATGTGTAGCATCATTTACGATACTTCCTTATATTGAAAAGAAATATGGAATTAAGTTCCAAGGAGACGATTTTATATAATTATTGAAACATTTCAAAATTTAATTTAAAAAGGAGAATTAGTTATGTATGAAGTTCCATCACCATTAAGAGTATTTGCACGTCATGTATGGTCTAATAAAGATAATAAAGATAATGATGACATATATAATACTAATAAAAACAAATTAAATAATACATAATTATGTTTCAATCAGAAAATGGAGTCAACTGTGATATGGGACCTCAGATGGTAACTAATCTATGGTCTGTTGATGGCTGGGATGCAGATAGATGTGAAGGCTGTAAGTATGATAATTATTGTTTTGAAATGGATTTGAAACGAAGTAGTTTAATTAAGAAATAATATGAATAAGAATTTAGAAAACATTATTAAGAATGGCAATATTCTTAGAGATAGATATACTGAATGCATTAAGAATTCACCAAAAGATTTTGCTACCGCGGAAAAGTTTTTTATTGAAAGACTTTTAGGTGAAATTGATAAATATTTGCAAAAATTAGCAGATAATAATGAGCCTATTAATTTCAATAAAGATATCAAAGGTCATCTTTATGCAGTATTTACTATTTGTAGCTATAGAGATTGGCCTGAGTTTAAAGAATATCTGAAATTTATTGATTTACGTGGATCTTTTGATGAGGTTATTATTCATAAATTCATATATAAGTCTTTAGTTGAATATGGATTGCCAAGTGATAATATTTTTGATTGCTGTGACAACTGTAGATTTAGATATAAGCTAATGGATTTTCAAAATAATGATGGAGATTTAGGTATTGGAGAAAAATATGAAGACTATAAATAAAGAAGATGAATTAGCATTTAAGAAACTAATTAAAAAGATTTACGACAATTCTTTTTACCCAGCAACATACAATATTGAAAAGAATTGTTTTGAATATCCAGAAATGCCTAATGTATTTTATTGGCCATCACCAGAATATTGTAAACTTTTTGAAGACTTTTCAATAAAACTAACGAGTTCAATGATTAAAGAATTTTCAGATAAATACGGATCATTATGAAGAATTACTTAAAACATATTTATTACGTTGATGCACAATGCTATATAATCCGTGAGGGCTTTATAGTAGATATTGATTATGGAGGCAATCATCATATTGGAATCTATAATAAGAACAGACATATAATTGATTATGCTTTGGATAGTCATATATGTACTACATATTTTGAATGCCAGAATATTTTGAAACAAGTTATTAAAGAAAAACGTAATTCAAATTTTAAAATAATTGATAAATTAAGCAAAGAAAATGAACAGTTATTTGATAAATTAATAACATATGAAAATCTTTAAAGTTATATATTCATTAATATTAATTTTATTTGGTCGTTTTAAAGATACTAAATATGTTAAGCACCCATATTATCCTTTAGTTAATGTAAAAGAATATGGATATATTGTTATAGAATATAGACGAACATGGAAAAATCCAGATTATTGGGAATATGTTAAAACATATCATAAAAGTGAATGGAAACATGAAATAGGAAAATCAATATCAATATGTGGTTATCCATTGTATTTATTTGAGAATGCAATTTATGAGGAAAGTGATGTAGGCTATTCAGATGTAGGCTGGGATTAATATTATATATCATGGAACATACAAAATATTTTTTAGAAAAGAATGGTGAATATAAAGAAATTGTCTTAAATAGAGATAATTGGCTTTATGTTCAAATAAATTCATCTATAGTGTTTGCATTTATGAAATATAAAATGAAGTTGCCAAATGATGTCATAATTAAAGATTGCAGACATTGGTTATTCATTACGATTATTCGTCCTAATTTGAATTCTTTTGATGAAATAATATCTTGGGAGAATAATCAGTTATGCATATTAGATGAACTTAATAATCAGGCAGAAGCTAATTCTACTACTGAAGAAGATACTGAAGATTGGGTACAATATAAATTTGAAATTATTTAAGTTATGACTGATTATATATTTATAGTTATTATTTATTTATTTTTAGGCAGAGCACTTGGATTTGAAATATATAGATATGAAGTTTTAGATTTTCTTATTGAAAAGAAATTATTAAATCATGATCATATACATGCATATAGTATGCATACATATAGTTCTTTAAATGAATTTGAAAAAAATATTAAGCCAAAAATACTTAGAAACATATTACGAATCATTTCTATATTTATGTGGCCTATATTATTTTTTATCATTGCTATTTATCTTATAATAGGTATAATTAGGTGTCTTATTATATCATTCATTAATTTTTTTACAGAATAATAATTTGAATATAATAAGTTCAAATAATTCACTTATGAATTTTTGAATATAATATAAAAATTACTATATTATTATTGTAATTATTAAATTTGAAATATTTAAATTTTCAATAAAATAAATAATATGCATAACAATAATAGTAAAAAGATAACGCCATTATCAAAATTTCCAACAGAGGTAATATTGCATTTCTATCGTAAGAATAGACTATGTCATACTGACCATGGAAGGTATAAAGAAATTTATAATTGGAATACAAAAAAGAATGAATTTTGGATTCCTTTTTATGGGTCATTTGAAAAAGATGGAGTAATCTATAATCATATGTGCTTAGGATATACAAAATCAACGGGTGAAGAATGCCATAAAAAGTTCACAACTGTTCAAAGCAAACAGGATGCTCACTGGGATGAGGATGGATATTACTATGGATATGGGGAATTTCAATATGGAGATGAAATGAATTTTAGATTTGAAGGAATGTATTGGGAAGGTACAATTAAGCAAATCAAAGATGAATTAAATAAACGTGAACATGTAGGTATCTTTAATAATAAAGATTATCGTAAATGGCTGATTAATTATCGAAAATTTAAAAAGAAATAATTGGAGTAGTGGCGCAATGGTAGACGCACGGAGGCATCCGATTCGCTGTTCGAGTCCGCAAGTAGGTAGGCATACTGAAACAATGGTAGAATGAAGGTTCGATCCCTTCCTGCTCCACAAATTACTGATAAGATGAAATACAAATATACATATAAAGATAAATTTGATTTATTGAATCTAGCTATTGATTTAGTAGGAGATGGTGGTTGTGATCCATTTACTAAAGAAGAAAGATTAGTTTTAAATGATTTTATGTTAGAAATTAAAAATAAATTTCTTAATGAAGATTAAATGAAATATCCAAGAACATATCATTTGCCATATTCACCTGGAGCTACTAAAGATGATAAGAAGCTCCAGGATGGATGGTTTAAAAACTATATAGGACAGGAGATTGTTATAACAGCTAAACTTGATGGAGAGAATATTCATATGAATCAAAAAGACTGTTATGCAAGATCTGATGGCGCTCCAACACGTTCTCCTTGGTCAAGAAATATTTGGGATCCACAAGATGGTCTATATTGGAAAATTAAACAATATATTGGTAATGATGAAACCATATATGGAGAAAATCTTTATGGCGAGCATTCAATTCATTATAATAAGTTAACTGATTACTTTCATTTATTTGCAGTAAATGATGGTATTAATTGGTATTCTTGGGATGATGTCAACATGATGGCAAATATTATGAATATTCCTACTGTACCTGAATTATGGAGGGGTATGATTTATAATGAAAATGAATTGCAAAAACTTGTAGAAAAATATGTACATGAATCAGAATGGTATGGTGATACACGTGAAGGTGTAGTAGTAAGAAGAACAGATTCATTTAAGATTGAAGATTTTTCTAAATATGTTTGTAAATGGGTAAGACCTAATCATGTGCAAACAGATGAACATTGGACAAAGAATTGGAAGAAAGCAGAATTGAATTATGTGTAAAGAATTAATTTATAATGAAGCAGACTTTGAAGATTTCTGTAAAGAAATGACTATTGGGAAGTATATTCAAGGAATCCCTTATGATTTTCCTTGTATAATTGTTTGGGATTCGAATGAATATAATTATGAATTTGTTTATATGGAAGATTTTGATATATGATTAGGCCTTTTGAAGAAGTAGATAAAGATTGGACATTTTTAGATTGGGATGAATGGGATAGTGTCCGTTGTAAAATAGGTGAAGACAAATTTGAAGAAATTAAAGATGATCTTTATGACATTTTAGAACATGTTTATGAAGTAGGATTTGAAGAAGGATTCGTTGATGCTAGACATTGTTGGTATAAATATATTGACAAAGTTAGAAATATTGTTATGAATTTCTTCAAAGGCGTAATGAAAGAAAACAAAGATTCTAAAGAAGACATTCTAAAATTTGTGTATAAGATAATTGAAATTGATACTGATAATATTATAATGAATAAAGATGAAGCTTAAAGATAGAATACAGAACATTAAGACATTACTCAAGTATTGTCCACAGTCAAACAGAGATGTTATGTTATATAATAAAAAGAATGCTAAATTCTTTGCGAAGTTTTTTAAAGATGATAGATTTCAAAAAACAAGATATGAACATGATGAGTTGTATATTCAAATAGAATTAGCTACTCATGTTTTGACACGTGACGAAAATGATAATGTAATTGATGAATATCCAATAATGGTATCGTATTGCTATGATTTTGACAGAGATGGAGAAGATTGGGTATCATATTACTTTGATGAACCATTAGTAAGAAACAATTGGATGTTTAAGGATGATATGTATTATAAAGATTTCATTAAGTTTGAAGAATGGCCTGATAAAGTGTGGGAAAGAATACAGAATGAACTTTATGATATCGCAACAAAGAATGTAAATAAAGAATTAGAATCAGCCAAGAAATCTTTTGAATATTATGAAAATCAAAAGAAAGAATTTGATAATAAATTAAAATTAAATGAATGAAACGATATAAAGAGCCAGGTACTTGTGATATATGTTTCTGGGGATGGGACCTTCAATATCATGATGAAGCTGAATGCAATTGGTATGAAGATACAGAAACACCTAAACATATATGCAAAGGAATGAAACAATGTACTCATTTTCTTAGAAGAGATAATGCTACTTGGAGATATAAAAAGAAATGAAATGAAGACTAAAGAAAATGATTCATTATTGACTCGTGAAGAGTTTAAGAAACAAGTATTTGCAAGAACTGATGGAAAATGCTGTGTTCCAGGATGTTCTTGTAAAGCTGTTGACGCGCATCATATAATGGATCGTAAACTTTGGAGTGATGGTGGCTATTATCTTTCAAATGGTGCTGCTCTTTGTGAAAAACATCATCTTGATGCTGAACAAGGAAAAATTACTCCTAAGCAATGTCTTGATTATATGAATATTAAATTAACAGATATTAAAGTACCTGATGTAATTAAAGATAGATATAAAGATAAGATTATAAATTTTAAAGATTTTTATATTGCATTAATGTTAGATGCATTAATTAATAAATGGGGTGATTAGTACTATATTATATAAAACATATATATAATATTATGAAAATTTCAGAATTAAGACTTAATTATTTATATACAAGAGATGATGGATTAATATATAAAGTAATACATATTAATCATAATTCTCAATGGGCAGTATGCATAAGATATTCAATTGACACAAATGTTAGTAATTTGCAAATTATAAATGATAATTGGCTGAATAACGATTATAACAAAAATTTTCATATTACTTACGATATTAATTATTACAACATATTTGGTTCATTAGTGGTTAAAGAAGATGAATTATTGAAAGAATACACATTAGTTCAAAAAGAAAATTAATATGAAAGTTACAATAGATAATTTACAAGAAGCAAAAAAGATTAATGATAAGATAAGTACTTATTATTTGGAATCATTATGCATAGATTTAATGGAACTTAATAATGAGTTAGAAAACAGTAATCTTTATCATAAAAGAATCTATTTAGATATTCAGGACTATCATAATGAATATTCTCCAGAACGTATAGACCCATGTCCTGATTATTATGGTATGTTTTCATTAAGGTTTGAAAATGACAATTATATGATTGGTGACTTTATTGGAAGATTAGATGATTTAGATACAATACTTTTTACATTAATTGAATTTTTTAAACATAGGTAATTATGACTGAAAAAAGATTAGAAGAGTTAGGTTGGAAGTTCGATGATTTCTGGAATAATCGAGCAATGTTTTCAAAAAAAGATGGTACATTGAAAGGATTTGCAATTTTTGAACATAATGGTGATTGGGGCATTATGGATCCTTATGATAAATCGTTTTCATTAATATATTGCAATATGACAGATAAGATGATTGAACAATATATTAATTATGTAAACGAATATGAGGAACTGTCTTTACACCCTAAAGATCATACATTTGAAGAATATCATAAGATTGAAATTAATATTAAGAAGTTTGTTGAAAAAATGAATAAACGTGGATAACATGAATGGCAATTGGATTTATGTAGGAATATTTCTTGATGAAAAATCAAAGAAGCTATTAAAGAAATTATATCCACTTCCAGAATGGTGGAAAGAATATTATGATCATATGACTGTTGTATTCAATGATGATACAAAATTAGCGAATGACATAAAATTGATTAATGAACATAATATTGGTAAAAAATTCAAACTAAAACTTGTAGGTCCAGGTATTTCTGAAAAGGCATATGCAGTACAAGTTGAACTACCAAAAGGTCTTGTTTGTGCAAATAAAATTACTCATATTACAATGGGTGTTGCTCCTATAGAAGGTGCAAATCCAGTAGATAGCAATTATATAACAAATTGGTCAAAAATTTATGATAATGTATATTTGACTGGTGAAATGAAAGTATGCGTTCCATTAACAAATGGAGCTTCAATGAATATAAAAGTTGATGAAGCAAATGTTTATTAGTTTTTATTTGAACTAAATAAATTAATTATGTGGAGAAAGCCAAACGTAACAAATCTTGAAGATTATAAAAAGAGTTTCAAACATACTTATTATACAAATCAATATGATTTAGATAAAATCATTGAAGAAATGTTTTATATAAGACAAGAACTATTTGTAATGAGATGCAGAAATAAAAAAAATTAAATATGAATAAAGAAATATTAAACAAAATACAAAACGAACAAGATTATTCCGTAAGAATTACTTTTGAAGTAATTTGTGATTCACATACAAGTATGCAGGAAGGAGAATCGATTAAAGAACGTATATTAGGTTATATTGACCAATGTGCTGATGCAATGGATGATTCAATGAGACATTGGGGAGATCATATCCATGATATTGAACCAATGAAAGTTGAATTATATGATGATTATGATGAGAATGAAAATTTAATTGATGTAACTGATGATGTATTTGATGAATAACTATGAAACATTTTCAAGATGAAAATGAATAAAGAAGAAATATTTAAAATTAGAATCATTATGAATGGAATTAAATTAATTGAACAAGAACGTAACCGTCAGATAACAGAAGAAGGTTATGATTATGAACATGATAGACAAGAATCTTTAGAAGACTTACTTAGAGCAGCAGTATGCTATGCTAAAGTAAATTATGAAGGTGTCACTGTTGATGATTGGCCTAAGTCATGGAATTATACATACTGGAAGCCAACAGTAACATTAAGAAATCTTCAGAAAGCAGGTGCATTGATAGCAGCTGCAATTGATAAATATATTGATGAAACTCATTATTCTAATAATATGTAACTATGACAATAATTAAAGAAGATTGTTTTTCATGTGATTGGTATAATCCAAGACATACTGGTTCAGATATGCCAAAATGCGATAAATTAAGAAAATCAACTGATCCTTATAATCCAATTTGTAACTATGACAACAATTAAATATAATGAAGAGTTAGAATCTGAAGAATGGATAAAGAAGAATTATTAAAAGAAGTTTGGAATTCTTGTACATTTGATGAGATTATTGATGCAGGATTTGAAATGAATAAATGCGGAGCAATTGATTTAAAAACTGCTGCAGATGAATTTGATGATCATACTAAAGAATATGATATTGAAGATATAGTCAAAGAATATAATTTAGATGATTTATGTAATGCGTTACAAAATGAATATGATCTTGGTGACATAATTGATGAATTTGGCTTAGATAATATATTGGATGCAATAGATAATGATGAAATGCTAGATCATCTTAAAGATACATCTGCATTAGATTCATACATTGACGAAGTAAAAGAAGAATATTACTTTGATATGTATAATGAAATTAAGTCTGACTGGGATTGGGAAGAAAAACAGATATTAGAAGAAGTATTGCCTGATACTGGAGATGACTGGAGAGAGTTCTTGTGTGATCATTACATAAATTGTAGTTATTATGATAATGAAAATTTTAATGAAGGACTAGAAAATATACTTGATAAAATAAATAAATCATCTTATGCGTAATTTTTTATTTTCAATTTTATTTACTATATTAATATTAACAAGTTGTGATAATCCAAATAAAGTATTATATAATGTAGAAAAACCAAATTATGAAACTATAGTTAGAGTATATTATAGACCAACATATACAGTATATATTTTGTATTCAAAAGATAGTATATATTCATGTTCATTTCAAGGAACAAATTTTCTATTAGAGAAAAATAATGAGCAAGAAATATTATCAACAACTGCTCCAATTAGAATTTATAACATCAAAAAAATAAATTATGAGTGATAGAGAAAAATATATTGATAAGAAAATTAAGGAGCTTCAAGATGATTTAAAGCTTTCTTTTAAGATGACCGAAGAGATTATTGATATATCTTATCGGCAAGCAGTTAATGATATTAGTAATTTTGAAAATTCTAATAAAGAATCTAAAAAGAATCAGCAAAGGAAGCCATGGTCAGAACCTTCTATAAAGCAAAATAGTATTGAATACCAGGAAAAATTTGAAGAATATTTGCAAAATAAAAATGATTTTGAAAAGTTCTTAGAAGCAAAGAATAAGCTACAAGATGGACGTCAGAAACGTTTTGGTCCAAAGTCTGATGATAAAGCGCTTAAGGAAGTCATAAAGAATGAAAAACTAAAAATATATAAAAACATAATTGATAAGATAGATAAATCTCGCGATTTATTAGTAGTTTATGATTATTGCCGTCAAGAAGTAGAAAAAATAAATAATGGATATGATGATATATGGCCATAATAAAATATGATGAATGGGAATATTCTGTAGGCAAAGGATGGATGCCTTTAGTTAAAGAAGCTATAGATTTAGTCAATAAATTCAATGAAGATCATCCTAATAATGAGTTTCCAATTAATATTTTTGATGTTAAAGAAAAATGGGGCATTCTTCAGATAGATTTAAATTTTTATGATAAAGATCTTGAAGAACAAATAATTAGAATATGCTTACGTTCTAGATATATTTGTGAAGAATGTGGTGCAAAAGAAAATGTTACAACAGAAGCTAATTTTGGATGGGTTAAGACATTATGTAAAAATTGCAGAAATGAATATATAGAACAGCATAAAAATTCTTTAAAAGTTAAATGATAGTAGCAACGATTAAAATAATTGTATTTGTAATTATATTGTTTTTTGCAATATTAGGATATATTTCATTAGGATTATTGATTTCTATTTTTGGTGATGCATCATTAGAAGAAGTATTCATAAACAAGTATATGGATTATTTGATTAAGAAATATCCAGAGCAATATCATAAGGATGAAACGGGTTTTTATTGGACAAAAGATTGTGATTATGGCTCTCATGCAATGCGCAGCGATGAAAGAGTAACAAAATTTGCAAATATTGTTTATACTTTATCTTTTATATTTTGGCCTATAGATTTTTTATATAAGATTATAAAATATTTCAAATAACAATATATGAATAACGAAAATGAAGAATATTTCAATGAAGGAACGAACATTGAAACACAAAATGAAAACAGCAAAAATAATTCTGTAATTTTAGAAAGTTCTATATTATGTGGGTAGCAAGAAATAGATGCGACAGAGTCTATCATTTATTTAATGTTAGGCCTGTTTATGATGAATGGCTTCAAGCATGGGGTGAGCCTGGATATAAACAAGCAAATGATGAATTGACTATACAGTATCTTAAGACTGCATATAAAGTTGTCACGCCGCAAGAATTAGGATTTTCAATGGATTGGAGAGATCAGCCTATTGAAATTGAAACTTTAATTAAATTGAAACATCCTAATAAAGAACGTAAAGAACGTACTGCTATCGATAGGCCTTTGAATAAGTATATCAAAAAACATAAATATAATGATCATTGCCCAGGAATTCATTGTGATTATTTTGATGGATGGTATGAAGGAAATGATGGTAAGATGCGCTCCGTAACAGAATGCACGGCTCCTTGGTCGTATTTATGCAAAGGAAATAAGATGGATTGTGGTAAGATTAAATATAAATGGTTAGCATCATTATCTGATGAAAAAAGAAATAATTGGTTAAAAAAAAATGAAGGTTTGGCTTAATGATTTAAAAGAAGGCGATGAATTTTATTGGCCTAATACGATTTTAGGAAATGTATTAAAGTGTGAGCATCTTGGAGATGCTCATAATATGAATTTTAGAATGCCAAGAATTAAATATAAAATTCTTGAAGGATGCAATGATAATGTAAAAAAAATTTTAGATGTAAATGAATTATTTGTCAATACATATGTATATACAGATTATGATTCTGCATATGAAGTTTTAATTGATAAATTAAAAGAACAACTTAAAAATACTAAAGATTCAATTATTGAGCATAAAAGGAGAATACTATTATGTGAAGAACATGCAGAATATTTAGAAAAAATAATAAATAATTATGAGCGAAAAAATAATAAAGAAAATTGAGCAAAATCCAAATCTTATAAAGTTTTGTAATCGTATATTAAATTATAATACTATATTTGAAAATGAAACAACAAGATGTATGTTTCTTGTTTCATTGATAAGTGCAGATAGTTTAATTGATGAACATACTTGTAATGAAACAATTGAAGTTGCAAATTTCATTCTAAATCACATAGATTTATTTATTCTTGAAGACAATATTAAGAAGGATATTATATCTAAAATGAAGTCAGCAATAAAAATTGCGAAACGAGATAAAAAAGAATTTTTTATAAAAAGAGTTGAAAAGACTATAAATAATGGTTAACAAAGATACATTCAATCAGTCATTGCTTGATGCAATGAATAAAGATTATGAAAATAATATAACAACTACAAATGAAAAACCAATAAGTTATGAAAGAGACAATAAATAAAGATTGGGATATATTTGTTGATTTTGGCAAAGGTGACAAATTTAAAGCAGATAATTTTAAAATTGATAATGAATCAAAAAAGATAATTATCAAATGCAATAATAAGTCTTTAGACTGGGTTCGTATTGATGCATTATATCCTGTAAAATCATTTAGAAAATAATATGAAAGAAGAAAGCTGTACAATAGATTTAAGTAATGAAGAAGAAGACTGGGTTGATTATCCATATTTGTGTAGAGGTAGAAAGCCGCCAAGAAAATATAAGCCAGGAGAAGAAAGAATAGAACGTATCATAGGTGGTTGACTATATTAATTATAATATATTATACATTTTATGATAGTAAGTAGAAAAGTAATTGAAAGATACGTTAAAGAATGGACAGAAGACAAAATTGGAGAAGACTTCAAGTTTAGAGTACATCAGCTTGAAGCTATTGTTGACATTATAGATAATATTGTAAATAATTTTAAACAGAATATTGTTATTGAAGCACCTACAGGTTCTGGTAAGTCATTGATTAATATTATATCTGCTGGTGTTCTTAATGAATATTTTGAATTGACATCATATATATTGGTATCTGATTTGTTCTTATGGGAGCAGTATGATAAATTTATCATAAAGCATCCTAAGATGAAATTTGCATCTATAAAAGGACAGACAGGAAACTATAACTGTAAGCTTAATAATGAAGACATTCGAAATGCTGACTGTAAGATGTGTGGTTTGTCTTGGAGTTCAATGATGAATCCTGCAATACAGCAACGTTTCGGATATGATTGTGCACGTACATGTGAATATATTAAAGTAAGACAGAAAGCTATTAAGTCTAATGTATGTCTTATGACATATCAATTATTCTTATTTACAATGAACAATCCTTCTTTTAATGTAGATTCACATGGTCAGCCAATCTTTACATCACGTAAAATTTTATTTTGTGATGAATGCCATAATATACCTGGTATAGTACAGAATCAATATTCACCAACAATCAAATTATCAGATTTTGATAAGCTTGGTGACCTATGGGATTATGCACAGGGCAATGATCCTGACTTATTTAATACTTCATCAGATTTTCAATTACTTCATGACTATACGTCTAAACAAGCAATGACTAATGATCTTATGTCTTGTTGGGATGCATTTATAAATGAAAAATCATTAAAGAAAGATGATATAGCTGCTATGCATAAGTTTGAAAGCATTATGCTAAAATTTTTAGATATAGTTACAGATGCTGAGCAATATATATCAAATAAGAAAAAGACTAGCCTTCCTTTATTGAAAGAAGACGTACATTTATTTAAGACATGTTCCTGGTTCCATAATCAAGGATGCTTTTGGTCAGATTTCAATCATGCTATATCTGAAGCTGGAGAAGAATATCTATTAAAAGAAATAACAGAATCAAATTCAGATAAGACAATAACTGTATCATTCAAATGCACAAAGGAAGACTATATTGTTTATAGATATCTTTTGTCACAAGCAGAATATAAAGTAATGCTATCAGCAACAGTTGGTGGTAAAGAAGCATATGATGAGAATATGGGATTCAAATATACTGAAGAAGAGGAATCTACATATTCAACAATACCATCTACATTTGATTTTTCAAAATCACCTATTCATTTTCTAAATAAGTTCAAGATGTCATTCAGGGAAAAAGATAATTCATTCTTGCATCTTAAGAATGTGATTTATTCTATATGCAATACAAAATTTCCTAATGAACGAGGAATGATACAGACGGGATCATATGCTTTTGCTAAACAGTTATATCAGGAAGCTCCATTAGAAATTAAGCAACGAATGCTATTATATAATGGATCAAAAGAAAAGACAACATGCATTAAGATTCATGAGTTTTCAGAAAATACAATATTGGTTGGCCCAACGCTTAACGAAGGTATTGACTTGCCTGGTGACTTATGCAGGTTCATAATCATTATGAAAGTTCCTTATCCAAGTTTAGCAAATCAATTAGTTAAAGAAAAGATTAAATTATTCCCATTATGGTATAATTCAACAACATCAAATGAAATCATACAAGGCATAGGTCGTGGAGTTAGATTCGATGGAGACTGGTGCGTATCATATATTCTTGATGCATGTTTTTGGAAACTATATTTAGAAACTGAAGAACAGTATCCTGATGAATTTAAAAAACGATTAAATGTAATATGAAAAAGATTAAATATTTTATATTAGAGAAATTTAAAGATTCTTCAAAATCAGAATTATATGAAATGGAATATGAATCATTATTAAACTTATTCAATAATGATATTCCAGAAGAATATATTGAAAAAATCAAAAATGGAGAATTTAATGATTTTATAATAGAAAACCTTAATACTCATGATGTTAAGCAACTACAAGATAAAATAAGAAAAGAATTTGATGACAAATATGTATTTGGTTTTGAAGAGACATTAAATTATGATAATGAAGGAAAGGAAAAATACAATAAGAAATCATTTTATATAATAGCAACAGATAAGATAATAAATAAAATGTCTAAAGATGAAGATTTAGAAAATCTTATTAAGTTCTATGGATATTATATAAGTAAAGCAAAAGATGATTATATATTAGTATGTCCTTTATATGCAGAACATGCAAATGATTTAGTATATAAAGAAAATCATGGCATATTATATCACTTCACAACATCTAATAATGATGAATCAATATTGAAAAATGGATTAAGATGCAAACAAGCTACTTATAGAAAATTTCCTGAAAGAATATATCTATATTCAAAATATAAGTTAGATAATAATGATAAAAAGTTTATTGATAAAGTAACAGATCCATTTAAGAGAAGAAAATATGGAATATCTATATTTAAGATTAATTTGAATAAAATAGGTAAAGACATAAGTTTTTATACTGATGACTATATGGAAGAAGATGAAGCAGTATATACATATACCAATATACCAGCAGAATGCATAAGTAAAATTAAATATGAAATATAATATGAAATATAAAAATGATCATGATAAATCAATACCTGAACTATTAGTAGATCAATTAACAAAAGAAAAATTTGATATACTTGGCAAAATTGCTGATGCTACAATAGGAGCACACATTGAAGGAACTAAAGCAATGACTCCTGAAGAATCAAAACAATGGCATGAAACTCATGCTTATTATGATAAAGATGGACATTTCATTATTTCACCAGATCCTGTTGAATATGATGGCATAAACAAAATTAAACCTAATATAAAGATATGAATACAATAAATACTGAAATAAATAGAAAATATGAAATAAATAAAAAATATGAATTATATGTAAATGATACTAAAACTGTATTAAGATTTAACAAATTGTCATTCAATATAAAAGGATTAGATAAAAATACAATGAATTCATATTTTCCATTTACATTTGCATATGATCAACTGAATGAAAATTTTCAGCATATAATAGAAGGTCTTAAAGCGAATTATATGTATAATGATACAGGCTTACGAAATACTAAAAAATCAGATTGCACATCAGATGGGATTCTTTATGAATATGATGAAAATGGAAATAAGATGCAATGCTTAGATTTACGAGTAATGATGCTTGAAGGAATTAATGACATAGATTCATATATAGATATTTATTGTGATTGGTATTTAATAAATACAGATTCTTACACAGGCAATATGATATGCAGGTTGCAGGATTTAATATTAACATAATATGAAAACACATAAATATTTATACGCAATTATATGAATTTAATTTAAATATATTAATAACTATGAGCAAAAAAATTTCCACAGTATCAGGAGTAAAGATTTATCCATTGGAATATCTAATGAATGAAGAACTAACAGAAACAGATTTGAATAATATTTTTGATACGCCTAGCTTATTGTATTCTATTATTGTCAATATGTTTCATTTCGCAGGTTATACATCCAAAAAGAATTCACAAATCATTAAGATGATTAAAGAAGACAAAAGATGGATGTATAATAACTATTGGACGCAGTCACAAGCAAAAGATTTTGAAGACATACTTACAAAAATATTCATAAATGTCTATTGTGAATCAGAAACTAGAGCAAGAGCAAAAGCTCAATGGGAAATCATTTGGCATGGGTTGCATGTAAAAGGAAATAAGATAGATTTAGAAAAATAAAAATGTAAAATATTTTTAATTAAAAGAATAATAAAAAAGGATGCTAGATAGCTATAGAAAGCTTTCTAGTATCCTTTTAATAGTTAATATATATAATTACTATATTATGATTTATTCATCTAGTCTAAGATGATTATAAGCTTCTAATACAGTTCAATTTGCAGGTTAAATATAAATGTATTTAAAATAAACTTATAATAATGACTATATTTAAATATTATCCACAAACGATTATTATAAAAATATTTAATTGATATGACGTGGAAATTTTTGTAGGAATTGATCCATCTTTAAATAGTACTGGGATATGCATATTGTTTTATGAAGATAATGTATTTGTTAAAGATATGTATTATATAGTTAAGCCAAACAAGCTTACTAAAAAAGAACAAAAAGTACAAGATACTTTGATAAATTTTGATTATGCTTTATATGATAAGATTGATTTGGACATATATAAAGACAATAATCTGTTTTCAGAATATTGGAAGACTATCAATATGATATCTATTGTAAAGAAGATTAAAGAATGCATATATGACAATATACAAGGAAGACAGAATTATGTTCTATATATTGTTCAAGAAGGAATTAGCTATGGATCATCAATAAGGACAAAATCTGTATTTGATCTAGCAGGACTTAACTATATGATTAGGAATGAATTCATCAATAAAGAAGAAATACGATTCTTCATATCTCCGCCTACTCATATAAAGAAGTTTGCAACAGGAATTGGAAATTGCAAAAAAGAATTGATTATTGAACTATTCAAAGGAATCAATCCAGAGCTTTCAAATAGACTACCAAAAGTAGATGATATTGCTGATGCTTATTTTATGGCTAAATATGCTAGACAGATTTATCTTGATAATTTAGAAGAAAACAAAAAGGAGAACATTTAAGTTCTCCTTTTATTATATTCAAATTATATATCAATTATTATTAATCTTTCTTTTCTTCTTTCTTTTCAAGTATTGATAAGTCCTTAGCAACTTTATTAAGTATAGCTATTTTCAAAGGATCATTACGATAAGATTCTGCAAGTTGTGCTATTTTCTTTTTACGAATTGCATATTGTGCTTCCTTATTTGCTTCAAGTTGTTCTCTGATTGCTTCTTCTTCAGGTTTTGCTTTCTTACAGTCTTCATTAATTCTATTTTCAAACATTGATCTTAAATCAATTCCTGACAACTTAATTACTTCATTTAATGCTTCAACTACATAATCATAATTCTTTGTAAATGCTCCAGAATGAACTGAATTGAATACTGTCAAGTTAATTTGATCTTTACCTTCAATAATTGCACAAGTTGTTCCATTGTTTGTATTAAGAATCTTGCATGTATCAATCATCATGATATTATTGCAATTTTCAAATACATCTGCTATAGCTGAAGATGTCTTCATAAAATAAAGCTTTTCAGCTACAGGCATAACTTTAGAAAGATTATCACAATATTCACGGAACTTAATATGATCTTCAAATTTTTCTGAAATATTAGGAGCTGTGAATTCAAGATTTGATTCAGAAATTTCAAAATGGTAAATTCCACGAGCACCCTTATATTCGTAGTAAATATTGTCGCCGTTTCTACCAAAGCTTTCAAGTAAAGAATTGATCTTATTGAATGTTTCATCTTCGCATTCTTTTACCATTTCAACTTTACTTTCACCAATCTTAAAGATTGATCCCATTGCTTTGAAATACTTATCCTTAGTTTCTTTGTTTTCATAAACATAACTAATAGGATTGATTACATTATAGTTAACGGCTTGAGCTTCAGTAACCTGTGTCTTATAAACTTCCTTGCATATTGTACGGAATTCAGGAATATACTGAATGTTCTTTAATGCACCTGCCTTAATATAGCTAACTACTTCAGCTTCATTCATTTGAAGAAGATTTTCAACTTGCTGTACACCAATCTTATTGATGTAATTGTAAGTTGAATTGTTTGCATTAATACTTTCACATGCAGATGCTAATTTCCATGATATGCTATTTTCTTTGATGAAGTTGTTAACAGATTCTAAAATATTGTTTAAACCTGTATCAAAGCCGTACTTTGAAGCTTCAGCGACAAAGTTGTTTACCAAAGAACATGAAACTGGATTACCATAGCAATATCCGCGGTATCCCTTAAGCATTTCCTTACCTGCCTCAGTTATTGCTTCAGTCTTAGATATAAGTTCGGCAAAGTTAAGGTTTGTCAATAATTTTTCGCTCATACTTTATATATTTGTTATATTTATAAATTTCATGATTAGTTATTTATTAACTAATTCTAGTTTCTATATAATTTTATATAAAAATAATAATATTTTAATTTTAATTAATAAACATCTTGGGTATATCCTATTACATCATTATTATCATCAAAATATTTATTCCAATTATTTTTATATTTCTTTTTAACTGTTTCAATAATATTATCAAAATCAAAATACCATTCTACTTTCTTTTTTTCAGATCCTAATTTGAATATTTCGTTTTGAATTTTTGAATATGCAATTTCATCATATTCATCTTTGAATTTATCTTCACCACCATTATTTTTGATATATTCTTTAAGAAATTCTTTATTTGTTTTAATTTTTGTAAAATCATATTCTTTATTATTGATTTTAACTTTAATTAATCCAAATTTTTCAATAAGATCTTCAATATAAAAATCAGTGCTATCTGGGTCTGATGATGACGAAGAAAAATATCCAGTTACATATCCAGTTTTAATAATGCATATATGATCTTCTGAAATTTCCATTTCTTCACTAAAATTAAATGCAAATAATTTTTTTAACAGATCATATGCAGTTTCTTTATTAAAATTTTTATTTAATTCTTTACATATTTTTTTATTGACTCCAAAATATGAATTATGTTCAAAAATATACTGCGTTAAATTTTTCATATTATATTATAAATAAATTTTATTTAAAGTTTCCATCCCATTGTTGCGCCTATTGCGCCCATTACCAATTTGGATGTAAGTAAAGATCCAAATGCTCCTTTTGGATCACATCCCAAAGCTTTGCATATAGCTCCACCTAGCTTAGGACCAAACGATGTTCCTAATATTGCTCCACCAATAGCTCCTAGTAGTCCTTCTTCTATAGGCGTATTGCTTTCTTTTGCTTCGTTTAGTTTCTGTATGATTTTATCATAAGCCAAAGCTTCGTTTATTGATTCTTGTCTATTTTCTTCTTCAGAAATCGTCTTCATATTTCTAATAATTCTATATATTCTCTTGTATGCATCTTATGATAAAGATAGTCATACATTTTCTTTTCAGAACTAAAAATTTTTGTTTCTAATATGTTTTCACCATCTACTATATTAAATCCTATTCTATCAGTTAGAAATTGAATTTTCATTTAATAGCTTCAATTATATTTTCATATGTTTCTTGATTAATAATTGGAATAAAGCATCTATCAACAAACACACCTAATATATACATATCATTTGGCGTATTCTTTTTCATAAGATACTGCTTAAAGAAACCATCATATGTCTCAACAGATTCCCCATTGTCTTTAGGAGTAGTAAGATACTTTTTCTGTACCCATCTTATTGCTTCATGATTCTCGCTTACTAAAAACATTGGAAGTCTTGATGTAGGAGTCTTATTAGCATCCCAGATTTCCATACGTTTTACAATCATAGATACAACACTGTCTGAACCATCTTTAAATGATGCCAATACATTAGTTTCTTTTGATTCGTTTATGATTTCATTAATTGACTTCATTATATTATAAATTAATTTAATAAAAATAATAATTAATTAAAAACAAAAAAAAGATTGACAGTTATTTGCCAATCTTCTTAAATAGATTTTTAAACATATCTATTATCTTATCAGTATATTTTCCAAATAGAAAACCAATTGCAAAAGTAATTACTCCTTCAATCATATTTTTAATTAATATTTTTTTCGTTTCTGTCTTTGAGCCTGAAGTTTCATCTGTTCTTTAATCATGGCTTTTGCATCATCATCAGTAAAGTCAGGATCTCCAGAAGCAGTTTCAAATATCTTTGCACAGATGCCAAATGTACGGATTGATACTTCCATTTCAGCATCTGCATTTGAAAGTTCTACAAGATAGTCATATGCCTTGATTTTTGCTTTTGCTCCAAGATGCTCAGGATCAATAGCAGGCATAAGTCTTTTGATTATGTCAAGTAATTCTTCTGTCGTAAACTTAATGTCCTGTATGAATGATCTTCCTCTTAATGCAGTATCTAATGAGCCTGCCTGATAGTTCGTTATAACTATTATGCCTCCATTATAATAGAATCTTTTAGATACAGGAACGCCTTCATCATCTTTAAGAGGACCAGATACTCCGTAGCTAACTAAACGTCCTTCATCATCAGAAGTAGAATCTAATGCAGCTTTTAATATATTGATACAGTCTTCAGGAGCACCAGGACCAACCAATCCATCAGCATCATCAATCAATACGATGTTTCCTTTTTCTTTATATTCATATAAAGTAAGATACAATACTCTTGGCGTGCATTTGCCTTTTATTGTGCAAAGATTATGTCCTTCATTAAATCCTGCTTCTTTAAGCTGCTTCTTTACATTATATGTCTTACCAACGCCAGGAGCTCCGCAAAGAATGACTGATGGGTTGATTCCTTTGATGACCATCTTAACATATTTGTTCATCTTTTTGAATACCATCTCAGGATCATCACGTTCTTCTTCAAACTTTTTCTGTGCATCTTCTAATTCTTTATCTATTTCCATAACAATAGATAAATTATGCTTTAATGCTAACTTAAGTTCTTCTAAAGTGTTTGCGCCACCACGAATAGCTTTATCAATCAATTTAATGTCTTCAACAGCTTTCTTCCAAATATTTTTTGCTTCTGTTGAATCATTCTTATGAGCACGTTTCTGTTCAAGATCTGCAATCTTCTTTTTCTTAAAGTCTTTTAAGTCATCTTCCATTTCATTCATTGTTTGTTGATTATTTAATATAGAACTATTGCTATTTAGATTAAATGCATCAATAATTATTTTTTCTGGAAGATTTTCAAATATATGATATGCTAATGTACCACGATACATGATGCTTTCTTTGATATCATTCTTTTTCATTATCTTCTTTCCCAAGTCTATAGCTTCACGTTCAGAAAGATTATAGTCTCCAGTATTTACTATAGTCCAAATAATAGGTAAGAAATATACAATAGAACTTCCCATTGTATAGATTGTAAGATCTGATTTTGACTTACCATTCCATAATAAGTCCATATCTTTAAAGAAATCTATAGAAAATATGTTTGAATTGCTTTCTGATTGCTTGAAGTTAATTTGAAATAAAGAAGACTTTTCAGGTGACTTTTTAGGTACGACCATATATTGTTTTGAATAATATTCTTTATCAGACTGTTTAGTCTTTACATATCCTACCAATGGAACTAACCCATTAATATGCTTACGTAATACTGAATCAATCTTTTCAAAAGCATTATCTATGTCTTTATTATTGAAACTTTCAGTAATAAGTTTCTGTCTTCTTTCTAAGAAATTTAAAAATGTGTCCATATATAAAATTTATATCTTTATTTTTCTAATTCTTTTATATGTTTTATTGACTATATAAAGTATATTTCAATTTCCTTAAGTCTTATAGAATCAATCTTTGAAGAAGACTTAATGTCTTTATTATGATAATATTTGAATCCGCCATGGAGAATAGGAATTTCCATTTTTGAATCTACAGATATGTTTCCATAGCTATCTAATCCAGGATATGTTCCTTCTTCATACATATATTTTACAGGAACATAATAATATATTCCATTTGAATGCTTTGTCTCATATTTAATATAGCTTCCTTTATAATATGCTTCTTCAGCAGCTTCAGATATGATGTTAAGTTCAATAGATTTGATATATTCACAGTTATCCAATATTTCAGATACTAATTCTGATTTTGCAATAAATTGCGTATCATCTTTAAGATTCATAAAATATGTGCCTAAAGTATTATATATAGAAGTCTTAATAAGGTCTTTATTATAATTATTGTCTGCCTTTACATAGCACATGAATGCATATCTACGAATGATAGGATCTTTAAAGCTTAATGTTATTCCTGCAAAACTTTTCTTTGAATTCTCCAATGTATTTATAATCATTGATTTCTGTTCAGAATTAAGAAGCATATCTTTAGTATCTAATGCGAAATATTCTTCAATAGACTTTACTTTTGATTTTACATTTGTTAAGCATACTGCATTTATTGTCATCGAATTTGATTCAGACCAACAATTTACATAGCCAACAAATGAAAAACGTTTAAAGAATAATCTAAAGTTGTCTGATGATGCTAATACTAATGATCTAGAATTAGTACCTATCATATTTCTTATGAATTCTACAGTATCAGAATTTGAACCACCAGATATAACAGTAGATACATAAAGATTCATATAGTTATTTATGTTTATAGGCTCTCCTAATGAATCTGTTCCTAAGTCAGAAAATTCAAATTCTGAATTGATATTCGATGATATATTTCCCAATTCACCATTATGCTTAAGATATGTTACTGTTACGGTATCTCCTTCAGTCAATAATTTTCCATAAACTCCATTTCCAAATATAACGTCAAATGCATTATCATATCCTATAGATATAATATATTCAGTTCCTTCTTCTGTCATATCATAAAGATTACTTGCTTCAGTCCATGTCTTTCCGTTTACTTTTACTTCTATATAGTTTCTATCAAATAACTCTACTGAAGACAAATGAATTGTTTCTAATACTGTTCCTTTAGCTGCATATGAAAATGTTTCAAAACGTCCTTGAACTATCTTAAATTCATGAGTTATCAAAGGTTTAGATATATCAAATACATATGTATCAGTAGGCAATATTATAGCATAAGAAAGACCATTATATGTGTTTCGAAGCATTGAATAGTTTTTAATATATATCTTTGTAGTCTTATTTGGATTGCCATTGTTTATTTTTGATTTTCCTAATAAAATGCCAGTCGCTGTTGAACCATAATAAGCTTCATATCCTGATACTTTTGCTAATGAATAAACTGAATTCTTTCTTGTTGCTTTTAACGCATTCTGTTCAGTCAATGCATCTTCAATATAGAACATCATATTCTGCATAACCCCTTTAATGCCACTGAATATGACGCCAAAAATTTGAGTATTGGAGTATTCGATTCCAATATTATTTAATGCTTTAGTTAAGTATTTATTTATAGTAGCATCAAAATTCTGAAAGCTCGTATCTATTATATTGAATAATTTCATATTTGTTTATATTTCAATTTAATTATCTAAATTCATAATCTCTTGTAACTTTATTGTTATCACCATCATATACAGATATCTTTATATAATAAATAAGTCTATATTCGCCCTTATCACAAGTTACGTCTACATCAGTACGATATTTTGAAAGATATAATGTCTTATTAATTTTATCATTTATGTATTTTTTTATTGATTCTTCATTTGACGTTAACTGCCAAGAAAACTGCTCAAAATTTGTACCAAAATCTTTATATCCTAATAATTCTGTATTTTCAGTATTAAATAGCAAATCTAATTCTTGTATTGCTTCATCTAATTCTGAGTTAATTATTACTCTTCCATCTAATGCTAAATCTATCATAATATTAATATTATATGATTAATTTTGAATTGACCAATTTCCTGAAGATATATATTCACCATCTTGATTGATTATATTATAATAACCAGATTCATTTATTAATTCTCCAGCTTTAATTGCAAATATGACATATACATCATTCCTTCCTATTTCAGTATATTCAGTATCTTCAATAGTCAATTTGAATGTTTCAATTTTGGTCATATAATTGCCAAGATTAATTCCTATGTTTTGAGTTATACCACGTCTTAACTTAATATTCTGTAATTCTTTTACTTTATAGAATATAGGCTTAAATATGATCTTTTGATTTGTATTACTATTAATTGTAAGATTATTTGAATTACCAGATTTACTAATAATGCATTTTACATTATTTATAAAATTAATATTATCATTATTTAATTCTATTATTTTCATATCGTCATTATTTCCTTTGTTATAATTTATTTTTGACATAACTTTCATTCTATATATCAATTCACTATTAATAAGATAGTTTCTCCAGTCATTTGATATTATGATTGGATTACTTACTATACTTATTCCTAAAATCTTATCATAGAAAATTACACGTGCGCATAATTGTTCTGGGAATTGCTGATATGCTGTAAATATTCCATTTATGTTAAATGAGAAATCATCAATATCTGCAAAATTTATTCTAACGTTTTTATCATATATAATATTTGTAAACTTATTGTTTGAAGATATTTCAACTTTAAAGCCTAAGAAGTTGACTGGTGTTCCAAATTCTTCTTCATATTCTTTAACTATCGTTTCTTTCATTATCTGTTTCCATGCATTAAGTATGTCATCATCTGAAGAATATGCTTTGTTAGTTACTTTAATTGTATGATCTTTCATTTCATTAGTCAATATTGAAATATCATCAATAGCTTTAATTTGCGCTTCAACATCTTGATTGATGAACATATTATATATGTTTTCATCAATATTGTTATAATACTTATATGCTTCCTTTACGCATGTTGTAGTTGAATCATTATGATATAAATTATAAAAATATGATTCATTAGGATATTTGAAAAAAGTAACTATAGATATGATTCCATTATAAAAGCCAATTTTTGACAATAATTCAAATTTAGTCTTATTAGTAAATAATGTAGTTATAGGCTGATATTCAACATCTAAATTATATTTTTTCAATTGAGTATCAATATGATCATATATAAAGAATGTAACGCTTATTGGATAAGTAAGATAATTGTTTTCTATAGACATTTTATTTTTTACAAATAACTTAACAAATATCTTATCATCATTGGATAAGTCTTCATCATAGTTTAAATTATTATCTGCTGCATATTCTTCTACTATTCTAAATGGCTGTATCAATAGATTCAATGGCACAATCTGTTCTCCATTATAGTTTTCTGACTGTTCTAAATCTGATGAATTGCTTAGTATAGAATTAATGAATTTTTCATTTTTAGTAGATGCAACTATATCCATGTCTTCTTTATATAATGAACTATATGATCCATCATCATTTATTTTGAAAAGATCATTAATGTTAGGAAAATATACTTCAAAATATTCTGAATATCTTTCATTATTGACAACTATTTCAGTATCGCTTTTAATAGGAAAATCATTTAGTTTTTTGCAAAGATAATGAAAATGAATTCCATTTATATAATTAGATATATCAATAATTGCATTTATTGATGATTTAGACAATGGATGATATATCTTTAGCTTATCACATTTGATTTTTTTAGATATTAATGCGTTATCTTTCTTTTCATAAATTTCATATATTGCGTTTCCATATTCATCACCTTCATACATTGCAATATTATCATTTATATTATAATCAGTATTGAATTTCTGATATGATGTTGAATATGAAGTAATTTTTGCACTTGTTATTGGAAATACAATAGAATCTCCAATATTAGAATTTGATTCTTTAAGTTCTTTAATATATTCATCAAGATATCTTTTATCAATAATGAATATGTCAGTATCATTTACAATATTATTTATGATAGTAAAATTTCTGAACATTACAAATTCAGAATAGTAATGTATGTTATTACTATCCTTGTCTGCATCATAATGCTCAACTAAAAATCTATGCTGTCCTATGTTAACTATATTTCTTTTCATACTTATATACTATATATAAAAATATAATTTCTTTTTGAATTTTTAATATTAAATACTATATTAAATTATAATTTAAATAATATATAAAAAATGAAGAAAACAGAAAAGAAGCAGGCAGAAATGAAGTTTACTGAATTTGATCGTCAGGTTTGTGAATTCAATATGTATTGTCCAAAATTAAATTAGTTATGAGGCCACGTATCAGTTCGTTTGGTAAGATAGCATATAGTGAGATTAATAAGTATCTTACTGAAAATGCAGTATATGGATTTGTCGTAGAGATTATGAAAGATACATATGTCTACACATATAACATAATGTATAGGTCTAATAAGAAAGATCCTGAAATACTATATTTAGAAGTTTCTCAAGTATCTAAATTAGTAGTAGGCGCATGGACGAACTGGGGAAGAAAATTCAATAATATAGAAGAACTTAAAAAATATACTAAAAGATGAAGGATTATATTATTTCAGCAGAAACTGCTCGTGAACTTGCTCTTAAGCAGATAATCTCCAATATGGAAAACGATCCGATGTTTAAAAGTTATTATGCAGATTACATGGAAAAAATTAATAAGCATATATATGATTCTATTCATTCTGGGTATATATCTTTTATTCTTGAAGGAGATCGCGGGAGATTGCCTGGACCTATTGAGGCATTGCTTCTATTAAAAGGCTATCAAATTGTAAGAAAAGATGCAAATAGTTTTTA
>OCTX012259504.1_pt1 | contig 37584 bp, 13 predicted proteins | sample 1539691 | NCBI WGS metagenome assembly OCTX01 (sample SAMN02144231, study PRJEB22623) | gut metagenome | biome: sheep rumen | host: Ovis aries | place: New Zealand
TAACCATCATTACTTCGCGGTCCTTGTAACCGTCGATCTTCATTGAAACTGGTGTCTTTGCCATAATTCTTTTCCTTTCTTTAATTTTAATTGTTAATACTATTTTTATTTTTAAATTCTCAAATCACTTGTCAACCGTTTTTGTTTTGATTGACGATGCAAAGGTACGACGGTTTTCGCTTCATTCCAACTTTTTTTCTCTTTTTTGTCTTCGCTTGTTGCGACAGCAAAACGAAATTGCGACAGACTCCATGCACGGGCATGAAATCTGTCGCAATAGTACTGAAAAAACGATGCTATCCCCTACTCGCTGCTCTTGCCGATGACAACATTGGTATTACCAGTGACCTCGGCATTGTTACCACCGCCATAGACGTTGCCGCGGATGTCTGCACCAGCCACATCCCGCTTTTGATAGTAGTTTACACCTTCCTCAGCAGTCTTATCCGCATCCTCTATAAGTGTATAATCATAAGTCTTTGTTGCACTGTCCCAACTACGCGTATAGAACCCTTTTACTTTATCCGTCACCGTCAAATCGGGTCTTACTACATACACTTCAGTGTCTGTTCCTATATTCACATGCGTGTCACCCTGCACCTCTGCAGCATTACCACCGCCATAAATATTGCCAATAGCCCCCATCTTTCCATCAGTGTGATCAGGAACCACAACCTTATAGACATTTGTCATATCTGTAGGATCGGATGTTATTGACAGATTCAGTACACTTTTCACAAAATACAAATTCGTTCCACTGAACTGATTTCCATTATAAGTAACATCTTCATCTGTATGGTTGATCGCCGCCTCATTGATATTGACAGTTGGACTACCCACCATAACAGCAGTATTTCCATATCCACCACCAAAGATATTACCGATACTGGTAAAGGCACGCACATTGACGACAGGCGAAGCATGAGGATTGTCACCAGAGGTCTTTACCGTACCATCATCATTATAACCATAAATAGAATAAGGCGCCAAGTTACCTCCACCATACAGCTCTCCGATAATAACAGGGATACCACAAACCCCATTTTCCTCGATGTTCACAGTAATACTACCATTCAGCTTTCCACTGATCATGTTACCACCGAATACACGTCCGAATTTTCCACTGGTAATCGTCAGACTGACATCACCACCGACATTGGCTCTTCTGGCACCAGCATAAATTTCTTCTACCCAGTCATTTGAGTTTGTACAGCCTAAGACAACATCGGCACCACTCGCCATATCAGCATTCTTACCACCTGCGAAGATCTGACCGACCTGCATATTCTCACAACAATCAGCTTTAGTACCTTCTCCTTTTGTCCATTCGTTATCAACATTATTAACCGTAGCTCCGCCACGGATATTACCACGGGTATTGCTACCGCCATATACGAACTTCACTTTACCCGCCATCAGCTGTACAAGAGCCTTACCGTCGCCCAAAATGTAATCCTCTTCCGATTCATTATATTTACCCACATGGGCACGAGTACCTTCTTTAGCACCATTACCGCCGCCAAAGACTTCACCAATTTCATAAGAACCTTTAATCAGCACATGAGTTCCCGGCACAGCAGCAGCGTTACCACCACCATATACGTTACCTATACTTGTACGATCACAACCCTCGATGACAACGTATGTTTTTTGGTTTGTTCCATCAACAGGTATGTAGTCAGCTTGGTTTCCTCCACCATAGACGGCAGCCACATCGAAGGAATTAAGATCAAAATCACCATTGCTATCTTGTGTGCCTGCTACTTTGGCATTCGTCACGTTAGCATAATTCACAATCTGAGTAGCTCCTGCTCTTTGAGTATTATAGACATGCACTTCCACATCACCCTTTGGTGTACCATTCAGATTGTTACAACCAAATATCTGATTAACCACACAACCTTTGACACCTGTAATCGCAATTCCCTTGTTGAGTTCAACTTTCACATCACCCCACACATAAGCAGGCTTACCAGTTTCTCCCAGTCCACCTCCATAGACCTCTTCACCGACACGTCCGCCAGTCAGACGAACGGTCGTGGTATGGAGTGCGGATTTCTTGTCTGCGTCAGCCCAGCCGCCCGCATTTTCATTTGCAGTAGCATCCCAGTTGCTGGTCTGGGTATCAGCCAAGGCACCGCCGCCATAGACATCTTTCAGCACCAGGCCACCCGTCATGTTGACGGCTACGCTCTCCTTGACAGTACCAGCCTCACCACCACCAAATACAGAACCGGCGATGAGCTCCTCCGTCTTTCCGTCATTATCAGCTGTTGGTGTCGTTGTATAGCTGATGTTCACCGCAGTCTCTCTGACATTTGCAAGACCTGAAGCAGCAGTGCTAACGCCATACTCACCGCGGGCAGCACCAAATATGTATCCGTTTCCGTCACCATCATAGCCGATACGGCCACCAGTGATGTTAATGGTTGTCTTACCACTGTTGGCTTCAGCACCACCGCCCACGGAACCCATAGCGCCAGCGCCATAGACATTGTGAACAACCTGTCCACCTGCGATGTTGATAGTGGTCGTACCCTTTACGATACCAGCCAGCGGGTTGTAGGCATCCTTTATATCATCACCGTCAGAGTCATACTTGTCCGTGCCGCAACCGCCGCCATAGACGTTGCCGCGATAAGCATAGGCAGCACCTCCGTCAATGCCAGTGTCGGTAATACCGATAACACCTTTATTTATATCTACAACGGCATTCTGGAAGGTGTGACCATTCTCGCCACTACCATATACAGAGCCCTTAACAATTGGACTTGTTGCAGCACCGGCGTCACCAATGGTGACATGCGTGCTGTAAACCCACGCCATACGGTCGTTGGGATCAATGAGATCAGAGCCCGGAATAGCTACGTCGCCTCGTGACGAACCGAACACCATACCATTCTCGTGACCGTCGCTACCGATCGTACCACCAGTTATGGTGACATTGGTAGCTCCTGTATTCTCTGTTTTCAGCCTTGTGGGTATCCCCGAGGTTACATCATAATAAAAGTCACCCACAGAGCCATAGGCACCACCACCATAGACATTATGGTAGATAGTGGTGGGCGCTTCAGCTGATACCTGACTGATGTTAACTGTCGTATTACCCTTAACGTAACCAGCCACCTTGTCACCAATCTTACCTTTGCCACCGCCATAGACGTTGCCATACTCAACACCACCTTGACCTTCGGTACCAATAGTCCCGCTGGTGACGTTCACTTCTGTTCCATCGCCATCTGTTCCGTCTCCAACGCCAGATTCCTCACCACCTCCATAGACACTCTCGCCTACAGTGGTTGTGCCGTTGATGGTGAGGGTTGCCTTACCTGTGACAGAACCGAGACCGTCAAGAGAAACATCGGTATGGATGTAATGCTTTCCATCTTCATCTGTAAATGGATTCGTATTGGTGCCGTAGGTGTTACTCCAGGTATATACAACAAATTGGTTGTTATCCTTAGGAGTCTTAACGTTGGCATTATTAAATACACCTGCTTTGCGGTTGTATTTAGGTTCTGGATTCATGTTGCTTATATCCCACACTTCAACTGTTGGTACTGATGCTGAATAACCTGCACCAAATACATTGCCAGTAACTGTACAGTCGGTAAGTGTGGAATTGACGTCACCATTAACGGCGCCCAAACTACCTCCTCCATAGAAAGTGCCAATCGTGCAGCCTGATAGGGAACTTGTGACGTTTCGTGTTGAAGCCAACGACAATGAAGCATAGTTTACAAAGAAACGTCCTACAGTCTGGTTACCGTCAGAGTGTAGGATGAACTCGTAGTCATAACTGGTACTAATACCGGTACCTGCACTATATTCTTTTTTGTAGTGCTTATTTACCCAACTACCCCAACTACGCGTGTCGCTAGCGGCACTGTTGTCTTCTTTGTCTGCACGATAGAATGCCGTTCCACCATAGCCAGCCCCGAAGAACTTATCGAAGTGACAGTCTGTCGCATTGGTGGTAACAGTTTTCGATTCACTCATATCGCCAAACTTCGGACCTCCATAGAACTCATCCACGTAGCTGTTACTAATAGTTGTGCTGATACTGCCGGTAATAGGCTTGGCTGCATTGATACCACCACCGTAGAAACTTGTAATATCGGCAGCATTGATAAGCCATGTGACATCACCCTTTATTTGTTGCATACCGGCACCAGCAACCTCAGTGAAGCGTCCTCCGTCGATGTAACATTCTGCGTTCTCTTCATTTTCATTAGTATTTGGCTGATAAATTCCTGTGAGATAGAAGTTTGTGTAGTCACCGCCAGATACATTGACAGGAACTTTCGGGGTTATGTTTGCCTGTGCCGTGTGGCATCCATTTGCAAAATTCTTAAACCATGCATTGCTACCAATAAGTAGGTAGTTGGTGTTTTGGGCATTGGCTCGCGTACATGACACGAACTGCTCATAAATTCCGCCCTGCAGAATAAGAGGTGCCATAATATCTTTCGTGTCTCCATTATTTCCTCCAGCATATTCAAACTGACCAAAACGGATGAACACGGTATTGGTTATTTCAAACCATCCTCGTGGTTTAAAGATGCCTGGCTCTGGATCCATAGTAGCATCATGGGTGCGTTTCACCATACCTACACCAGGTATGTTGAGGAAATCAAAACGTATTGGAGCTACTCTTTTACGCTGATTGTGATAATAGAACAGAGTGTTATCCGGCTCGTCATCTCCATCAAGGTCGGCACTCATAAAGGTTACTGGTTTTGTGTCATTGACAAGTGCTCCATCAGCGTACTGATGATAGTTTCCGACTAATACGACAGCATAGTCATAAACGGAATGTGAGGCATCGCTACCTAAAGCAGTCATAGCGCTAGATACAGAGTTATACACCTGCTGTCCATTATAAGTCGAAGGACAAGAGCCTCCTACAGTAACACCATATTTTGATGTTCCGTTGTATGTGACGTCGTAGTTGGCATCACTCAGATAGACAGCTTTTGCCCAATATGGCTCGATGGTGATGGATTCCACGCCATCAGGCACTTCAAAGTATGCTCCTTGTGAGAATACTCGTTTGCTAACACTATAAAGGTCTTTATTGGTACATTCGCGATCAACAAAGTTGAAGGAAGGATAGTCATAGGTGTCGGTAGTAAAACTGCCGGGTGTTCCACCTGTGATAGATGTAATCTTCCACCCTGTTACTACGCGACCACTTGTATAGTTGCCAGTTCCCACCTCACTGTAGTAGGGTAACTGTACCTTCTTGTAGTTGTAGTTGAAGTTGTCGTAGTCCTTATCGGTGATGTTAAGAGTCAGATTGTTAGTTGTGATTGAAGCTCCTGATGGTGCAGTGAATTGCGCACCGCCTCCTACGCCACTAATGGTAACAGACAAGGTGCCCAACAATCCACCTTTATTCCTGTCAGTCTGTGCTGTGGCATGAGCGGCATCAGGATTTACAACAGAAGGATATTTGCCTTGTGTTTTGAGTATAGGATAAGGCGCTATGCTCTTATCAAGCACCCACTTAGCCATTTCATCCTTCTGAGTAGCATCTCCTGTGACATAGAATGCCGCCATATTACGTGTAGAATTCAGTGTCATGCGGAAGAACTCGAAGCGGTTCAGAAAGCGTTCCTCTGCACCAAGTGCACCATGATATTTATCATTAGCAATCGTTTTTACATAAGGAACTTTCTCTTCATCATACAGGAAGTAGCAATAGTTGTTAAGACCTGTATTGTTTGCATTGGAATATTTGTTGTGGATTATTTCTCCACCATAGATAGGAGCAGCGTTTCCACCTGTAATGTTACCATAGAACATACAGTTCATCACCATAGTCTGCAAGTTGCTGCTGGTGGATGCCACTCGGTTGTACCCTACAATACCGCCGCAATTATTTCCGCTTTCAATGTTGGCATAGTTGTAGCAGTTAATAACACGTGATAAGCCTTGCAGTTCACCCGCAATGCCTCCTACATTGTCATCACCACTGATAGAACCATCTAATACTCCACAATTATAGATTCTCGTTGATCCTTTTGCTGTATTTACGATGGCTCCCGCATTGCCTGAGCCACTTATGTTAGCACTACTGATGATAATATTCTTGATGATAGCTCCATCGGCCACGTCTATAAAGGCTTGACTAAGAGAGAAGGTTATGTAGTTGCCGTCAATAGTACCACTAAAAGGATTTTCTGAAGTACCTATAGAAACATCAGAACTGAAATTTGACGCCAGTGAATAATTACCATTCATGTCTGTTATCTCACTCGAAAAAGAAACTTCTGTTGGAGGCAACAGAGCGGCCTCATTGGAGTTTACATAACCTAGTTTTGTGGCAATGGCTCTGATTTCATTAGCGATGCCCTTAGCAAATGGTCCAGTATAGACAGTTGAAGATGATGTGGCGTGGCTACCATCTGTTGTATAATGAATCGTAGCACCTTCAGTAGTGCAAGTGATGGTAACATTACCACCACTAACAGAAATAGAAGGTCTTTCGCAGCTGGGCAGGTTGTATGTAGTAGCAACCGTAGGGTAATAATCACTTTCCGCCTTGGCAATCGCCTTAATGACTGTCATGCTCTCCGTCTGGTTGACATTAACGGAAGTAGTACCAGTACCTGCATAAGATTCTGTGGTTGGCGTGCTGCCATCAGTAGTAAAATATATGGTGGCGCCAGTCGCTGCCGCAATGGTTATTGTACCATCAAAATTATTGGTAATGGAAGGAGGGGCGATTGATACTGCAGATTCAAGGAAAAACCTGCCACTGCCTGAACTTTCAGAATTTCCTGAAGTCCAAAGTCCTATTATACCGCCAGTCAAAATCGCCTGGGTCGCATCAGCATTAGTTCCTTGAAGGGATTGTTTGTTTCCTTTATTAATATTTAGATATTTTCTTGGTTTACCACTATCGGGGTCAATGTTATTGTCCGAAGCGTATTTTGAAATAATTTCATAAGAATCTGTTGCGTTGTAGTAGTTAATAAAAAATAATGCGTAATCATCATTAGAAGGCGATTCTTCGAGGTGAACACGTACGCGTCCCTTATTAGCTAGAAAACTAGCGTTATAAGTTAGATATTTCCCATCAATAGCATGTTTGATATAATAGCAATCTAAACTAGGGTGCTTCTCAATAACCCACAGAGCTTTCCTTTCATCATACCCTCCTGTACTTCGACATTTGTAGGTGGTCAGGAATGGCATGCCATTATCTCCATTAGTATAGTATGGGGATGTAGATTGGTAATCATAATAATCTTCCGTGGGACATAGATAGAAGTTATCGGCAGTACTTTCGGTACTATGAGTTACAGTACCTATATAATATACACCCGAATAGCCATCAGTGCTTCGATCACCTTTTGATCCACTACTGAACTTCGCCTCTTTTACCCAGGCGCCGAAGCCTGAGGGGACGATGAAGGTGTAGTCGCGCTTGGCTGATAAGTCCTTAATATCTTCTTTTTCAGATCCGTTATAGTAAAGCGTGAGGTTATCAGCGATTTCCGGGGTACGGGTATTGGAATTGCCGGAAGGGGGATAGGTGGAGACAACGGTAATAGCGCTCTTATTGATGGTATAGCCACCATTTGGAGTGACGGTAATGGTTACTTCCACACCGTCGGTCAAGTCTTTCTGGTTCGTCACCTCAATGGTTCCGCCATCAAACTTACCATCATTAGCAATCTGTACATCTATCTTAGCCTCTGCGCCTATGCTGAACATCATCAGCATAGCGAGAGCGAATAACCTCATCGTTGTCTTCTTCATGTCTTCTATAGAAAATCTATACTACGATAATAACTTTTATTTTATGATTATCTTTTTCCCATCCTTGATATAGAGGCCTTTCTTCGTGGGCTGGGCAGGTAATTGACGGCCATCGAGGGTGTACCATCCCTTTTGCGTCGTAGTGGCTACACTACCATCTGCACGCAAACTCACGATAGCGGTCTTTTCACCTTGAGGGGCGATGGGATAGTAGGAACGGGCCTTTTCCAACGGTTTCTCCTCGGGCTTGGCCAAGTAGATGCCATTCTGCGGGATGTTGCCTTTCTGTGTGTAGTAGAACACATCATTATAGAGCAGCCAGACATCGCCGAGTTTCACATCCTTGCCTTTCTCCTCTGTCACCACCTTCAACAGGTTTTTGGCATCGGGTTTGTCTTCGCTGCCCGTAAGAACCGTATAGAAATCGGTTATCTCCTGATGCTCGGTAAACAGCAGGACGACCTCTCCAGCAGGAATCTCCGTGACTGGCGTGAGTGTCAGACCGTTACCGTCGATACCCGTAATGATATAGGCCTTCAGCACAGAGGGCACCAGCATAGCCTCCTTGGAGAAGAAGGCATCGTACTCATTGTCCTTACTAAACGAGAAGCCTTCGATCTTCTCAGCATTCGCACTGATGACCTTAAAGTCCTCCCACCCTTTCGTGATCATATACTCATTATAGAGGTTACCCTGCACGTCGATCTGCAGACCTTTGTTGTCAGGAATAGCCCCCTCGCCCAATGTCAGCACCTGCTTGGCATTGTCGATGGTGATGCTCGTCAGGTTGCTGCAATCGGCAAAGATGCCTGCACCCAGACTGGTCACTTCCTTCTCGATGACGACGCTCTTGACATCCTCAGCATTCCAAGGAGTACTGGTTCCTTTTGTGTCAAAGTCCTTCGTGCCGCCTGTGCCCGAGATTGTCAGAGTGCCTTCCTCCAACGTCCAAGTGACCTGCGAATCAGCATCGCTGATGTCGTTAGGATCTTCGGTCTGATGGAACGTGGCTTCCATCACCCAGGCACCAAAATCTGACGGGACTGTAAAGCTATAGTCGCGCTCAGCGCCGAGGTCTTTAGGATCATCGCCATCGAGTTCCAGTGCCTCTGCGATACTTGGTTTTTCATCACGCGTCTGAGAAGTGGCCCTTGTCAGCACGACGACGATATCCTTCTTGGCGATGGTATAGCCTTTGTCAGGGGTCACAGTGATTGTCACTACGACACTTCCGTCTTCTACGGGCTTACTCTGGCCCTTCTCAAGGATAGTTCCGCCTGTATAGGTCTCATTAAAATCGACCCTCACCTGCCCTACTGCTCCCGTGGATACCAGAACCAGCATAGCTAACATCCAGATTCTTTTCATTACCTTTTTCATAACGCACTATTTTTTTATTCTTATATTCCTATTTAATATATTATCTCACAATTACTTTCTTCACATACTTACCGTTGTCGGCATAGACGATATAGACGCCGGCAGTCTCCACACGAGTCTCGACATACTCGCTCGGCTGGATGCTGAAGGTGGTCAGCGTGATACCTGCCGGGGTAACGATGCGTACATCCGTCGTATAACGCAGCTGTGACTCACAGGTAATCTTCTTGCGACCACCCTTCACGAGGAAATCACCATCCTCAAAGACGTTCTGTATCTCTGTGGTGCCTTTCAGTTTGGCAGGATCTTCCTTGAAGTATATCTTGTTAGCTGGTTGCTCCACGGTACGTGTTCCTGAAGTCCCAGGCTTCTTCACGAAGTAAGGATGGAACGGTTGTGTAACAGCGCCTGCAGCCTGCTTCACATACTTGTCACCATCGCTGTTGAGCAGGTAGTCACCCTCTGCGAGTTCCTTGCTGGCGTAGGTACCATGATATACATAATTATCATAGTCGATACCAACCAACTCATCATCGCTGACTTTGATGGTAACACCTGCATCCGATACAAAGCTGATGGTCTGTGCTTTCGGCTTATTGATATCATCATCGTCGATGGTGTTCAGGGGATCTTTTCCGAAATAACCACTCAGGTCAAACTCATAGTAAGATTTTCCAGGGAAGCCGATCAAATATGGTATACCAGCCTGTAAGTAAGGATAGCCATTGTATGTCTTGGCATCCTTGTAATAGGACTGCTGGAAATCGTCTCTGTTCTTGTCGTCGAAATTATTTATTGAATAATAGTTGTCCCACAGATAGGTGTTGGTATAGTCCTTGCTGGCACCACCGCTAATGGCATCTGGCGAATTGAAGATGGCAGCCAGCTCGTCATCGGTACTAACCGTTCTATCAATACCATGATACTCACGCAGCCAGTATTCATGACCCGTCAGACTTGTCTGATAGAAGTGGGTAATTTCACCCTTCACTGGGGTCGTCACAAGTTCTGCTGTGAACGGCAGACAAACATCACCCCAACCTGTGGTAGTGGTCTTACCATCCGTCATAGTGACATACTTCTCTGGCAAACGCTGATACCACATACGGAAGCCGTCGCCCATTGTATATTGGATCGGACAGTTAAAATCATTTCCATCCACGAGCAGGTGATCATTGGCTGTCTTCAGGGTACTCGTCACCAAATGACCTGTAACAAGAGAAGAAGATGGCGCTGCCGAGACACGACGATACTTATCATTAGTATAATAATCACTATAGGCCGGTTCCTCGAAAACTTTCGGATTCATCAATACAGCGTTCGTCTTCGCATTAGCCTCTGCCGAAGGTGCATAGATGAGTATATTCTTCGTCTCATCGCGGTTGATAATTCCCACAATGCCGTCATCGTCGAGCAACGGTGGATAGAAATGAGTCACATGTGTTTCACTGTCAACATAAGCCCCCAAAGCAGCCGGCTTATCCTGATGTCCCTTGAAGTCGATAGCCGTCATATTCGGATAGGCAGGAAGTAAATCCTCATCATTATCATTCTTCGGTTTCGAGTAAGCCACGAGGTTAACACTCGGATTGAAATGGGCAACGTCCATCGTCTTCGACTGATAGTAAGCAGGTGCACGATAGATGCGGTTGCTCTCGTCAGAGGCTGACAAACGGCCACTGTTCTTGACGATGCGTGAAGGCACGTTCTCGTGTGGGCGCTGGTTGTTCCAGTCGTAGGTCAACATCTGTCCGAAGAAGATATAGTCGTCAGGCCAGATGGGATAGTAATGAACCTTGTCATCAGTGTCAGTATATTCGCGCTCATCGGCAGATTCAGGTATCGTACCGTTAGCATAGCGATAGTCACCATCGGCATAGCGGTCTTCTACGTAACCGCCATGAAAATAGACAGTACTGATTCCTGACGAACAGTATTCGGCATTGTTAGTATAATGCTTTGTCTGAGGAGCATCAAGCTTTCCATCAGCCTTGATAGTACGATACTGATAAGGAGTACCCGATGTAGTCTTCTGATCGTTATAACGCTTGAAGAGATAGAAGCCATTCAGATCGTAAGCTACCGTACCATTGTAGAAAGCTGTTTTAGGCATCGGACGAGCCAAGCCGTGACCGTCGTCCGTCTTATCATAGTTCAGCGTTTCTGGATAATAGCAGTTCACGCGCTTGTAAACGCTTGCGGTAGGATTATTGAAGACGGCTTTTACTCCACTTGCTGGTGTGCCTGTGGTATTAATCCAACAGTTCTCCACATAGCCATCACCAGTATCGGCAATACCAGCAGAGGTGAATGAACCCGTCACACCAAGGTTGTAGACATTACCACAAAGGTGACCGAACAGGGAGTTGTCGAGTCCGTCAATATGGTATCCGTCACCATGGAAGTTGCCCGAGAAGCAGTTGGTGGCATCACCAATCGATGTCCAACCGCCTGTATGGTTGACATTAGTACGCAAGATGAACTCGAGGTGCTGACAATTCTTCACGTAATCGTCGAGTGTTGTGCTCTTGCTTAAGTCAAAGAACTGCTTCAGCTGCGTAGCACCGTTCGTAGCATCGGTAATGTATATCTTACTGTCACGCTTCACGTTCTTATTGTCCACATAGTAGTGATGCTGTGTATCGTCCAGCACCTTCGTCAGGTCATGGTAGTTGGCTACGCTTACCTGAACGGTGTTAGAATAGGTCTCACCGAGATAGGTCTTGGCATAGTAAGCCAGATAATAGCCATCTTGATACCAATAGAGCGGATCTGATGTAGGCGTATATTCGATACCGTTAATGTGGCTCTCAGCATCTCCAATCTTCTCGAAGAGTTTCCAGCCACCACCCGTTACTTCATAGGCTCCTGGAGTCACATGTGGCTCACGAATACCGACAAACGTACCTGGCAGCACTATCTGCGGCGCCTTGATGTCCTCGACGGTAGGAATACCACTCTTGAACTGCAGGTGGATGTTCACCACATGGCGCTCACTAATCGGTGTGACATGGGTACCCGAGACATCACTTTCCTCGTAGTCATACTGATATATCACGGTGATAATCTTCTCTGTCGAGAGGTCGAAGATGTCAGATTCGCGGCTCACATAGAGCGTTGAGGTCTCAGTAGGAGCAATACCATGAATGGTGAAGCCCGTCTGCCTGTTAGCCAAGCCATTGTAGGTGTCACTGCTAATAACCAATCCGACTGGTACCGTCTGACCATTACTATAAGTTCCTGTCTCACTACCTGTCACAGAGGCATTGGTTACAGTTACACCTTCGGTATTCTCATTCACCTTATATTCCTCACGGCAGAAGTAGAAGGTCTTGTTCTTATCATTATTTGTGAAAGTCAGCGTAGTGATATTCGCCTGATCAGAGGTTCCCAGACTACTATAGGTTGAAGCTGAGATGATAGTACCCACGGCGTATGGCGAATTACCAACCTGGAAGGCGCTCTTGACCACATAGACCTCACCAGCTTCCTTCACATCGATGGCCGAATAATGGCGCTTCTCGTTAGGCAGTTTCTCGTATTCCGTACGTTCATACTCCTTATCCTTCACAAGTTTCACACCATTGTGAGTGCTTGTCTCATCGCCATTATAGGTAGCCCTATAATTCACGGGCTTCTCTAATGAGTAACCAGCAGGATTAGCTTTTGCGGCAGTTTCTGTACCTGCTGCAGCATCATACTGGTACTTCTGTCCCTCACCATGTATGAAGTGACCTTCTGTATCCTTACTGTAATTCGGGTCAATGAGCACGTCGAAAGCGTCATAGTTGAAGGTGAACTTTTCACGGTCAGACTTCGACATAGAACTCCATACTTCAAGTCCACGATAGTTCTTGCCTGCCTCGTAATAGTCGCCGCCATAGAGACCTTCTTCCGTACAGTAGTAAGCAGGAACGATATCGTCTTTAATCATCTTTGCCAGAGCAGGATTAGAATCCTTGTAGGTATTGTAGTATGCAGTTTTCTCTGCCTCAGTCATTCTGCTGCCAACATAGATAAACTCAGTCTTGCTGAGCTGGATGGTGCTGGTACAGATATACGCAGGAGCCACATAGCCGGTCATTGAAGCAGCCTGTGTGGCTGATACCGAACTTCCAACATTCAAATGCACGTCACCATGTGTATATTCCTGAGTTACGATATATGCTTCTTCGAAGGTAGCCTGTCCATCTGGGAGAGCAGAATGATGGTTCGCGTCCATAGCCTGATAAGTATCATAAATATCCTTTGAGATGAGGTTGCTCACCTTGTACTCGCGCTGTCCGAAGACACCACCTGTTTCATTGATCAGGTGATAGGTCGGTCCGTCTTCGAAACCAGTACCACCTGTTTGGTTCTTTGCTTCTGTTCCATCAGCTTTGGTATACCAGGTGTTCCAGTCGGTGGGGTTGTTTACCTTATAGGTCAGTATATAACCCGTATCGTGACCGAGGTTGTTGGAAGAGCGGAACACAAAGTCGAAGTCCACATTCTCCTGTTTCTCCACATGATAAACCTTTGAGTGAGCAGCCTTTGCAGAGTTATATTCAGCAGGCAGCAAAACTGTACCCGCAGGGATGATATCTTCTTCCGTGCTGCTGTACTTACAATCAGCGATGGTGACGTAGGTCTGATCCACGAACAGAGCCTGCTCTGACTTGGTCAACAAATACCAATCCCAATAGCTGATGGGATCGTTCAAGTGATACTCAATATCATTGATGACGATCTTCTTGCCCTCAACAAGTTTAGTTCCAGGAGCAGAATAGTATGCATACTTGTTTGGCATGACGTTCAGCAACTTCATGGTACCATGCGAGGCTGCCGTAATAGTCAACGGGATATCTACACTCTCGCTATAGGCGTTAGGAGCACCCGTATAGGCCGAGATATACTGGTCATAGACATACACCTGACCCTTGATGAACCAATAGTGGGCAGGTACGGCATCAGTGCCGCTGTACTTTCCACTGACGTTATAACAGTCATCGATGATAATCTGTGTGCCGTGTACGAAGTTACCAGAGGTTTCCCATTCCACCAATTCTCCGCCTTCATAACTAAAGTCTTTTCGCGTAATGGCATCAGCATTTAAAGCCGTCAGTGTGGTATGTTTTTTCTTATCATACGTACCAACTCTGTGTTCATTCTTGGCATATACGAAACCTCCACCGATACCAGGCTGCACATTGATCAGGTCGAGCTCGATGACACCAGTAATATAGCCCCAGTCTTTCTCATAGAGTCCCAGGTCGGTGCCCTGTACTTTCTCTGTAAAGAGCTCCAGATATACACCAGAGGCCAGGGCCACCTTGTTCAGACTGATACCGTTGTTGCGCTTACGCTCATTCACATACTTGCTCTTCCAACCGTAGTAGGTCTTGTCGTCATCGCCTGTAGGACCATACGTATCTGTATCGGCATTGTCGGTTCGGCGAGTGTCTTTATCTGCCATAAAGTGTACGTCGCTGGTCAATGCACCCAGATAGTTCACAATGTTATAGATGCCGAAATAATTGCCATGAACGGCTTTATCGAGATCAGCAAAATCATCGGGATTTTGGTCTTCTGGGAAATTAGCGGCTCTTGTTTTGCCATCTTTAAGCGCCAGATCTGCTGTAATCTCAGAGTGCTTCTGATTGAGCGATACCTCACGGACACGGTTGATGGTATAGTTGGTGTGGTCTACGATTTCCGGCACACGGTCCTGGGCACCCTGCATCACCATACGGCTACCGAACACACCGCAGAAGTCTGCGCGCTGGATGGTATTCATCAGACGACCGGCATAGACAGGCAATACACCGTTCTGCTTCCAGTAACCTGTATTAGGATCGGTGTTAATCGAACCGTCACTATTAAACATGGTAGTATACGCCGTACCTTTAAAAAGTGAGTAGATATCATCACCTGTTAAAGTTGATGCCTTGGTATGATCACCACCAGCAGGATAATAAGTGGTTCCGTCATTATCTGTACACTCACGGGTACACTGATATCTCACCTCATAATAGGCAGCCTCACGGGCGGGTAGATTTTCATACACGCTAAAAGTGATTTCTCGCGCGATGGAATAGTAATCCGTACCGTAGTTGGTGATGTTCAGACCTCGATAACCATCCACGAAGGTCAGGTTACCATCACCATAAAGACCACCGGTATGACCAGTACCCAGCGTGATGAGGTCACGGTGGTAAACATCGTTGATAGATGCTGTGGCATTGCCGAATACCGTCGTGGTATTGGCATAGACGGTTGAAGAACCCGACGACGTGTTACCACCGGCAAACACGGCATTATGGATGATGATACCCGCAGGATCCAAAGAACTCCAACGGCTATCATCATTTTTATTACCCATGGTGTTCAAGTCTGTGGTAGGTACATATTGCCCAGCATCATAGCTGTTTCCATTGATGTTGACAGATGACAAAGCCTTTGGGTGCGGCTCAACCAGCACTTTGCAGTCCTCGGTCAGCACATATTCGCCATCGTCTGCTACCCAGTTTTCATCCTCGTCAGCAGGCTTACGACCGGGAATGTATGCCTCATTTCCCTTCTTATAAGCATAATAGTAGCCCTCCCACTTGTCATCGAAACGATCACCGTCCTTGATACCGACATAGAGTTCGCCATTTTTCTCATATGCGCTATACACATAACCGATATCACCACCTCCGAAGACGTTGCCATCACCCCGTTCCATACCCTTGTCAGAGCCTACCTCACCTCCATAAATATGTACTTCGGTCTGTCCGAAGACGTAACCGTCAGAATAGAGCGTACCGCCTTCACCGAGGTTATTGTAGCCTCGGCCACCACCAAAGACGTTGCGATGTACATGACCTTCGTAGAGCTCCACGTTGGCCTTACCAGCTTTGTAGATACCCTGCAGCGTACGTACGCTGTTGTCCTGACCGCTGGCGTTGATGACGCCTCGTCCAATAGCAGCTATCTCACCTCCACCGAAGAGGGCATTGCGCACGTGGCCGCCATACATCTTCACGTTGGAGACATCCACACTACTGTTGTCGATATAACCACCACCGAAGATACAGCCGCTATCATACAGACGGTTTGTACCGTCACCCGACCATGTCTCATCGTGTAGTTTTTCCTGATAGTAGTCAGAGCCTTCCTTTATATAGTCGAGGTCGGTATCTGTTGTGGGAACGGCATCGAAATGACGATACCCAATAAAGCCCTTGTTGAGCGTGATGTTAGTCGTACCGAATACGGCACCACCTTCACCACCGCCGTAGGCGTTACGATCGATAGCAGGAATACCGTCGAAGAAACTGGTGCCGTCCAGTTTACCAATAACCACGTTGGTCTCACCAAGGACATCATTTGTTGTGGTTGCACTGATGGCTCCTTCGTGGTAACCCACACTACCTTGCCAACCACCGCCATAGACGTTACGTGCTGTACCACCCTCGATATAGGCATTGGCAGAAGCAATGAATTTATGGTCTAGGTTGTCTGTATCGATGGTAGGATTGTCGAAGTCATCAGTATCAACGTTATATTTGTTGTTTACCGAACCAACAGTTCCTGCGGCGTAGATATCCTTGGTTACTGTACCACCCAGCAAGGCGATGTATGTTGTTCCGTGCACATCGCCAGTATTGGGTACTTCTGCATCACCCAGACCACCGCCGTAGGCGTAAGCACCGCTAAGACTGCTATTAAAAATATAACCGCAGACATCAGCGCCTTGGTTGATAATCACATTGGTATTGTATTTCTTGCCGTTTCTGGCTACTGCCAAACCATTGGCCAAGCCGTTGTCGGTATAGCCCGCACCGATAGAAAGGTCGATAGGCTGCGGTTCTGGAGTCGTTGCTTTCTCTTCAGAAGATAATGCATCCCATGCAGCGTGTGAAGCTGTATATGCTTCGCTTGCCCATGCAGCAGCTGACTTCGTATTCATCACGCGACCTAACTGACCACCGCCATATACCTCATAGACACGGGCGGTGTTGTTAAGGTTCACCTCCGTGTATTGCGACCAGGTGTCCTTACCGTAGCCGGCACCATAGACGGTGGCGTAAGTATGCTTTGTCGCATCATTCTGAGGATCTTTATAAGAATAGACGGGAGCGTTGATGTTTACCTTGCCATAGAGCGTGCGACGGCAGTTGTTGTTTCCGCCATAGATACCCGTACGATAGCCACCTATAAGAGCATCGCTACTGCTCCAGTTAACGTTCGACTCGTAAACATCGCAAGGATATTCGTTATACAGGCCGTAGGCACCTCCGAAAATCTTCTCACAACGGAAGGTGGAACCCTCAGGAACATTTATCATGGTACGACGGGTGACCCCCTCCTGATAGCTTCCGCCATAGACGGCCTTGAAATTTCCGCTAAGCAGATCAATAACGGCTGAAGCCTTATCATAGTCGACAGAAGTAGATGCTTCGCTCAGGTCAACACCCATACCGACACCACCACTCTCACCGGCACCGAATATCTCGGTATTCTGGAATGTCGTCATGCTCTGCGGCACGTCAATAAGGATATAACTGCTATTCTGCATCAAGTCCTCCTCTTCCTCACCGAGGAAGCCTTGTCCGGCGCCATAAATCTGTTCAACGGTGTTTAGTGAGTTATTGGACTCGTTAGGACGGAAGTTGATGAAGGCTTTATCCAGGAAAGGCTTGTGGTAACCATCTTTAGCGTGACCGTTAGCATCGAAATAATCTCTGTAATGAGAGTCCTTATAGTCGTAAACACCGTATGTACCACCGAAGATCTTCTCCACGCGCCCCTGTACATATTCCACATATGATGAGGCGTTGAGCATTTGGGCGTTAGACACCTTGGCACGTACGGCATCATTGCGCAGACGACCGCTGAAATCGGCAGTGCCCAGGATTTGTCCACCGAGGTCGTTACCACCATACACGAAGTCACGAACGTATGGGAAACCGTTGGTGCCGATATAAGTCTCGGTATGTCCGAGAATATCAGCATTACATGCACCTGCGAAGCTATTGAAGATACGCCCATTACCCAAATTGATGATACAGTTACCTGCCACAGGTCCCAAGAAACCACCACCATACATAAACTCGCACTCTGCGATGTCCTCAGTCTTATCGTCCTTCCTGGATACACCAGCTTTAGGACCATTCAGGTTGATATAAGTACTGTATCTCGCATCGTAGGTGTATTCAATCTTATTTGTAGTCGAGTTATAACTTCCCTCACCGATACCACCTTCCTCGCTGCCTCCGAATATCTGGAACATATAGCCACGATTGAGGTTGATGGTGGTAGAGCCCCATATCTCAGTGTTCACGCCCTTACCACCACCAAACACGTTGAGTGCCTTACCCAACACATCCATACCCTGCTCGGCAAGGATGACACCACTCTTACGCTCATCAATGTGATATTGGTCATTGGCATAGAGTTTATCCTCACCTGTTTCATCCTCTTCCACTTTGTCGAAGAGAATCTCGCGGTCAATGATTGAACTATTGATGTTGATGACGACGTTACCATTGACGATACCGCTGCTATAGCAACCACCATAGATATTACCACCATCAAAACGACGGTCTAAGTCCTCATCGGAACTGGTAGTTGCTGATCCTTCTGTCACGGGGGTAACATTTTCACCTGTTGAAGAGCTTATGGTATTCCATATCAGTTCCGTATGATCGTCATTCCAGCGCTTCGGTTGTATTTTAAGACCTTCGAAATTCAGTTCCAGTTTGTCGCCAATGGCTTCCTCTGGTGAACCTGCCGGTGCGGAGTCGGGATTGCCCATAAGTCCGCCTTCATAGAGGGCATTATAACCAGATTTCGGAGTGACGAAAGCATTGTTACAACCACCAACTACCTTGTCGTAGATAATCACCTCATCGTTGAAGTTGATGGTCGTTTTACCCTCAGTAATCATACTACCTACGTTACCGCCACAGTAGAACGAACCAAACTGAGTAGAATAAGGGATGTAATCGACACCGTCACCATTTGTAGTGCTCTCAAAGACAACGGTAGATTTCACCTTCATGGCACAGCCCTCCATGTATTTGGCAAAGACTGCTTCGTTCTCCAAATTCATCGAGTTAAACTTCTTGGCACCTTCCTCTTGCGTATCCACCAACGTGCCATCAGTCTTTACATACTTGCTGAATGTGCGCAGCACACCCTCGCCATGACCGTCGGTACCAGCCTCATCAGTTTTAATCATGTTCTCACCGTTGTTGCCGAGGAACACGTTGTCGACGATGACGTATGAACCAATCTTGATGTGCGTTTGGTCGCCAGAACTTGCGCCTTCAACATTCTCTCGCAGCGAAGCACTGTTACCACCCACATAGAGGCCGCCATCTACGATTGTAGGATTCTCTTTTGTACCTCTAACGAGCAAAGAGACCTTCTCTGCATTAGGACGTATCAGGTTGAGGGCTGTGACAGATTTAAGTTCGTCTGAAACGCCTGTCACGCCTGCTGCATCAAGCACTTCATCGGGATTGTAGTAGAAGTCACTCCAATGTGGGTCGTCCTTCAGCTTTACGTTATCTGTATAGGCATAAGAACCGTTACCACCCCCATAGACGTCGCCGTATATGTGGGTCATGATACCTACGGTGTTACCACCATAAACATTACCTGAGATGTCGTTACCGCCATAAACGTTGTTGACGTGACCTGCCACCACTCTGACACGCGAAGCATAGCCAGCAGGAATGTTGTTAGGATTATCTGTAGTGGGCAGCTGTACTTGGCTATAAGGTACTGGTGTGTCGTCGTCGTTGTTAAACAAAGGCTTAATATCTGCCTTACGACAACCACCATAGACGTTGTCAACCACCATTCCATCGCCTTTAATTTCCATCAGAAGACCTTCCTGACTGGTCATACGACCCTCGTTACCTCCACCGTAGAGATTACGGACCTTACCTCTTTGCAGATTCCACCGAGGACGAATAGCCATATCAGCCTTGTTGTTACCACCAAACATACGACCTATCTGGTATTCATCACTGCTGGGATATGAGAAGGTGGTGTTGATACCCATCCTCTCCTCAAAGCGTTCGTTAGTCAGCACCTCACCGACTGTACCCTTCGCAGGGTCAGTATTGGCATTAGGATTGCTCGTATCTACGATGTCATTGACCACCTTGCTTGGATTCTTCAAGGCGATAACAGTCCTATCGGTAATCGTGGCATTATTACCACCACCATAGGCATAGACAATAGAGCCACCCAAAAGTTCCAAATAAGTCTTGCCAATGTCAGGCAATTGAGGTTGGGCATCATCCTCATAGACCTTAATCGGAGTAGCATCCTTTGTCCATATTTCCCACTTACGAGACTCACTTACAGTGGGATTCTTAACCGTATAGTCACCGTTGCTACCTCCGAAGAGCTGGCCGATATAAATCTTCTGGGCATCAGAGGCTTCTTCATCGCCGTTCATCTTGGTAGAGATACGCACGAAAGCATTCCAAGAGTTATCGATATTATTCTTGCCTGTTTCAGTGCCTACTTCCGTCAGTTCTGATGGAAGTGTTGCAGAACTACCGATACTTCCGGCGATATCGTTACCGCCATACGCCTTGTCAATAACGATATAGTTTGAGGCATGTTCACCGTCGATGTGCAGGAAGGCACTGCCTCCGACATTAGCCTGACGTGCACCACCATAGACGCTGTGCAGGTCACCAGCATAGATGTTGACAGTGGTACTGCCGCCTGTATCACCGGCATTACCGCCACCATAGACATTACCGCCAATGACTATTTGTGCCTGCAACTGCTTCACTGTCAGCAACAAAAGTATCAGGAACAGCAGTCGAATACTGTTCGTTGTAAATATCTTGTATGGTCGTTTCATCGTCATAGTCTTCTCTTTTTTATTCAACTACTATCGTCGGGTTGTCGAGTTCCTGATCAGACAGGACATATAAGTATGTCGGGTTTACTGTGAGGGTAATAGTTACTTGCTCACCGGCTTTCAATAAGGGCCCTCCTGTGCCACTAACAAGTTTCGACGTCAGACGGTTCTTTGCCGTGCATTCCTTCCTCGTCAGGTTACCCTTCTTGTCATAGACATCGTATGTACTCACCAAATAGAGGTCGTTACAAACCCAGGAACCGAAATAGCCTGGATTGATTGTAATATAATTAGCCTTATCTTCAGCGGTCATGTTACTATATGCACTTTCTGTTTTAATCTCCTGACCTTCGTCATCCTCAAACAAGACTACTGACGCTAAATCTGTTTCCTTGCCCTTATTGGTTGGCGTTCCATCAAAAGCAAATGGTGTGGCCGTGCCACGGCTTTTCTGTAAAGTGATAAAGGCATCCACAGTTGTCATTTCTGGCTTGGTTGTCAATTCCATTTTCGTCAGTTTGATGGTGCGCATTGCGTTGTATTTAACGTTCACATAGATCTTGAACTTCACCGATGCATACAGATGGTCGGCCAACAAGCGCACACCATAGCGATAACCATCACCCTCCTTATCATAAATGGGATGATAATAATAGCTGCCTCTTGCCAGATAGTCAGTAGGACTTAATGAGTCATTGCAGGCGATAATAGCTCCCGTCAAGACACACACATCCTTGTCTGACAAAGACTTCAGGTTTTGCAATGACAGCTCGGCTTGTAGTGAGTTGGAGCTGGTAGTTGTTATCGTTTCTGCAGCATCGAATGGGATAATGCCATACATCTCATACGTTTTATCATTCTTGACATAAATAGCTGAATTCCAGCTAATATCAGAGCTGCCCTCAACAGGGCCGTTATAGCTCACGACTCCTGCTTGTACTCCTGACTGATCAGTCGGAACAGCCATTATCCATATCGTCAGACCTTCGGAAAGGATATCATTGGCATCTCTCGTGCCACGCGTCAGAGCTGACACCGTCAGTGGCTCGCCAACGATTTCCTGAGCAGGCATCTGCCTGATATCGCCAGAGTCACCGCAACTGACAAGCAGACAGCCCAAAGCCGTAACTGCCGCCAGCAACCATGTCAGTATGTATCTATTTTGCGTCATTTCTATTCTATCTGTTACCAGTTATATACCTCATGATTGTCTTCTCCTCTGTCTGTCCACGGGTTGATTTTCAGAGTGATGACCTGCAGGTTGTCGCTACCTGCGAAGTAACCATAGACAATCCATGTGTGGTTACGAGAGAAGTCGCCTGCGGCGTTCATGACAAAGTGGGCGCTTTTCTTGTTTTCATCACTAGCTTCGGTTTCGTCGTTCTCTCTTATTTCGTAATATATTGTTCCCTTCATCTGTTTATCCGACTCGCGGAAATAGAACAGTCCAAGCTGTGTCAGCTCTTTTTTATTCGAGTCGCCACCGATACCCTTTATTCCCTCGTCAATCAGAGCCTCGTATTGCTGACCGCTCTGAGATGCAATATAGGCATACTTCGATGGTGTTTCACACTCGGCAATAAGTACATCGCCTGGTGTTGCCAATACCTTCGCTTCCTCAACATAGCTACCCCCCACTCTGAATGCCCTTGGCTTATAGGCATCCTCCAAGAAGATATATTCCTTCGTGGGTATCATACTGCCATTGAGTTCTATTTTCGTAATACGAATTTGAGAATTAATTGCTTCTTCCTCTTCCGTTCGCTTGTTGCGGCTAAAAACGAACCTCATCTTCGACACCGTGCGAACCACAGTGACAGGGGTCTTCACATTAAGCACTGGTGACTGACCACCAAGCTCTGCATCATTAAGCATACCAGACATCGGTAAACCGATACCAGCAGGAACATCTGTAACCAAAGTCGTCAGACCATAGGTGTCATTCATCAAGGCCTCCTTGAGAACAGCACGTGATGTATTGCCATCCAGTTGTGGGAATCCGACTTGATTACCATTTGCCAAAACATATACATCCACATTGGGCTTGGCGTCAGCAAAAGAATTGCTCACCACAAGCTGGTAAGTGCCTTCAAGGATATCACCATCCGTATTACTATGCAACTGAGACATCGGGGTGGCGTCTTCCAGATAGGCCACCTTTGTACCGTCGTTATGCTCAAATACCCATACTTGTAACTTGTGAATATAATTCTCTTTTGCACTACCATCGACATCGCCCACATCACCACGGGAGACAACGGGATGACCTGTGGTGAAAACGGTAATCTGAAGTGTGGGCTGATTGTCCACCACAGGCCCCTCACTGCTCTCACTGCCTCCACAAGCGCAACAGAGCAACATGATGATGCTGCATAGCAGATAGGCCATATGTCTGGTGTTATATCTCATTCTTATTTTAATATCACTGTTGTTGGAGTGGCTTCCGTCCACTTCAGTTTCATCTCCACGCTCACCTCCAGGCGACCAGATAGGATGTTGGGCATCACGTTGTAGGCACGAGCCAGCGAGTTGATGGTCATGGTTACTTCTGTCGTGTGGTCCTGAGTGAAGATACGTTTCTTATAATCTTCGTCGCCTGCCAGAGGCAGCGTTAATTTGAGTTTACCTACGAGGTAGAACTTCGTGTTTTGATACACAATCATCTTGTTCTCTCCTCTGAAATCCTGCCCGCTCTTGTTTTCGAATTCCAAAATGACAGTAACGTCAGACTCTTCGGGTTTTTCCTGACTATAGGTCTTCGTCTGGAGTGAAAGCGTATTAAATTCGTCTGTTTGCTCAGTGGCAGACAAGTATATCTTTTCCCCTTGATTGTTCAAGACATGGCGGTCATAGACAAAGTGTTCGATGCTGTTGTCCCCTGATTCATTTTGGATTCCTGTTGTCGTGTTATTACTGATGACGGTAAAGTCGTAGCCAACTGGGAACTGACCGCTGATGATGATGCCGGTTATCGGGAATGATTCAGCAGTGACAGGTATGTTATCTCCATAGGAGTCTGGCAAAACACTGCCAACGGGATTGACCCTCGCCTGCAGACGACCCACGCCGTACTGCAGAGGATCCTTGATGGCCACCGCCTTGGTATCGCCACTTACCTGTGTACCATCGTGATACAGAGCGAGGACATCCTCCCAAGTGCTAAGATTACCATATTTATCATCGCCCACCTCTTCGTTACTGGTCTGGATCAGACTGTTACCATAATAGTATAATTCCGGCGGATAGGCGTAACGGCCCATGCCGGTGATATTCGACGTGCTGGTGGTCTGCGTCACCACGTCGAATTTCTGCTCTTCTGTGTCCCAAAGAAGCACAGCAGCACCATCGGGCAAGCCAAGCTCACCGGGATAGTTCAAGCCAAGACCGGTAACCTTGTTGTTGTCAACTGTAAAGCCACCTTCTCCTGTAGGCAGCCATGCTCCGGCAAGTATGTTTGTCTTGATCTCCTGGCACAGTTGGCGTTGCATGTCCGTCAGGCTGATATTTTCTGAAGCCAATGTCTCATCAATATCCTCAAATAGGGCATTTACAAAAGGAATGACGTTGGCAGCAGAGCCGGCTATCAGGCCTGGACGCGCATCATTGCCCATGTTGATGAAGCCGTTATACAAGCCTTTCAGCACACCGTCTGTGTCTTTCCAGTGAAGTGTGCCATCATTATCAGCACTGTTGGCTATCGAGGTGAGGTATTTTGCGATGGATTCCGCTTGGGTAGGAGTGCCATCCTTCTCAATGTCATAGATGGGCTCCAAATCAAACGTCAGAGATCCTGGAGTGATTATACGGGGTATATAATACACCTTCTCCCCAGCAACCTCATTAAATATTTCCTCACCATCAACCATCGTCATCAGTGAGCCGTTGTATGACTTCGTGGTGGCTCCTGAAGGAGCACTTACCGGCTTGGCTTTGGCGTAAGTAAGCATCGATGCCACACCACGCTGGAACGACATCGCTTCAAAATAGTGGTATTTCCGCGTGAAATTGCCATCATTATCTTTGTCTTTATCAACATATTGTTGATCATTACTAAAGCCATCCACATACGATGCCTTGTCGGTAGACAAAATAGTGCCCTGCTTTTCAAACGGTGTGATACTCAGGATACTCACATCGCGGGAACTGCCGTCTTGCACCACCTCCGACGCCATACGTGTGCTGGCGGGAGATGGGCTTATATCGGGCAGTGCCAACGCGAGGTCGGCAACGACGTATGCAGGCTCAGGCACAGGAACTGGTGCCGGTTCTGAAACCGTCACCTCGTCCTGCCGCTGACAACCTGCCAAGGCCATTGCCGTCATTCCTGCGATGATGAGCATCCGTTTCACTATTCTCTTATACCTTATTTATAAATAATATCAGATACTTGGATTCAAGATCAGTCCCTCCTGCCACTCCAGGTTCACTGACGTACCCAGCTCGATACCAGGGCTCGACAGGTCGGGAACACCGTTGGTGGCATTGCCTAAACCATCAGGTACCGTCGGAGATTGGGGATAGTTACCTGTCAGCGGGTCTGGCAGTACGGGGATATCCACCTCACCATCGCCGTCGGTATCCCATCCGGGACCACCATGGGTGGGATCGGTGATGAAGGTGTCATCCGTTCCATCACCATCGATATCATAGGGATCCACAGTGCCATCGTTGTGCCCACTGGCATCTACACCGATGGGTTGACCTGTCACCGGATCAATAACATACTTATCGGGAACACCGTCGGGAGGATTGCCGTTAATGCCACGGTCGGCATACGTACTACCTTTCTTGATGGTCACGGTCAGTTTGGTCACGTGATCCTTCATGATAATCTTATTCAGGTTAGCAGCCGAATAGTTGGTGGCTGTCGTCGGGTCGAGAGACACCGTCATATAGAAGACGCCACCGGCAGGAATGGTCCCGTCTGCACCCTTGAAGGCCTGACCATTGTTAACGAGCTCCAAAGCGGCGAAGATCTTCTGGTTGGTCTTCGTTTCCAGAGCCAGCGTATGATTGGGCGTTGTAGTCGGAACACCTGGCTTGAAGGTTAAGTTGGAGGCTGACATCACACGGTCATAAATACAGAAGTTCTCGTTACCGGTTGATTCAAAGGCGAAGTTCACGCTGTTCTGACCACCAAGGAGCAGACCTTTCAGCGTATAACCGTCACCAAAGTCCACTGCCTGACCATCACCGTCGTAGATGGTACCGCCGGATTCCATCTGAACCCTGGTCTCCAGACGACCTACGGCATACTGCACAGGATCGGCAAGGGCTACCGAACGTGTGCCGGTGACGACCTCATCGTTCGTGGCAGTATAGATATTGTTGATGACGTTTTCCCAACTGGTCTGGTCACCATAATTGACAGATTCAATATTTGCAGAGGTCCTGACTGGTGTACTGATAAAATACCACAGGGCAGCGGGATAGCAGTAGTCGGTGGGCTTCACTCTGAAACCTAACGTATAGTTGGCGGTCATGTCGACAAACATGTTAGCCTGAAGGCCACTGGCATTCCAACGACAACGGGCAGCACCATCGGGCAGTCCGACGTTAGCGGGATACCCTGAATAGTCTGACTTCAGTTTAACGGGGGTATTGGCGACGGGCTCATAGCCGGAAACACAGGCATCTTGGATCATACTGCGGATTCTATTCGCCAAAGGACGAGCAGGATCGGAATTTCCGACGTGATCCAGACCAAAATAGATCTTGTCGAGAATCAGGGCCAGACAGTTCGAGGAGTAAACCGTGGTGCCGATAAAGTTCTTATAGAGGGCAGCCAGAACGGTATGGGTGGTAGTGCTCCAGGCATTCTCGGGAGCGGCAACACCTGAGACGGTGACATTGGCCAGTTGTGACATCAGCTGGATAATGGCGCGACCCACGGGGTCGTTCTGCTGCTGTTCCGTACTGGTGTTGATCTGTTCCAGCGTGAAATTCACGCTACCAGCATTGGTAAAGTCACTCTCGGTGAGGCCGGTAGACTTCAGAATGCCATACCTGAACTTGTCGTCCATCGAGGTCAAGGCCTCATCGACATTATAGTCTACAGCCTTTCCATAAAACAGGAAATTCTTTGTTCCTACGGGAACGAACTGATCGGCATAGACTTTGTAGTTCACTGATCCTGGCTTCTCCAACGCTTTGATGCTGCTCAGACGGATGATGTCAGCCAGCTTCGTTGATGTTGATGTCGGAGCGGCAGTGAAAGGTATCAGACGGATATTGTCGATACCACGGAACTGATCTGAGGTTCCAAGGTTCTGCACAATGTCGCCCCCCATACGGGTACCACCAACCACATTACGGGGCAGGGAGATGACGAACTCAGGCATCACACCGGCTTTGCCTTCCTCATTGTAAACCACGTTGGTCATGTCCTCGGCATCGCTGCTCGAAGAACACGCTGTGAACATCGCTGAAAGCGCCAGCCCTGCGATACTCATCACTGCAAAAACACTTAATCTCTTCATATGCTATAAACTTTAAATTATAATCTCTCAACTACAAAATGATTTCATCATACCATAGTCCTTCCTCCCAATTGAGGTTGACACTCAATCCTACTGTAGGCTTCGGAATTTCCAAACTCGGCAGACCGTAAGTCGCCGTCGCCAGACCTTTCAAGGGGTTGGGCCGTCCGTAATCATCCAGACCAGTGTCAGGCTTGCCGTCGCCATCGGTATCGGGATAGCCGCCCTCAATGGTGAGCGTCACTGTGGTTGCCTTATCACGGCTGAACACCTGGTCGATACTGCCTGAAGTGTAGTTCGTACCTTCCTTCGGGGCAAGGTTAGCCACCAGATAGAAAGTGGCACCATGCACAATCACGCCATCGGCTCCTTGGAAGTCGTCACCGTTGTTCACCAACTCCAAGGCGATCTGAATGTCCTTGTCGGCCGACGTGCCCAGTCCGAGCACGAAGTTCTCCTTCGTGAAATCATGACGCTTCACCTCCTGTGGACCACCGTTCAGGCCTGTGTCGTAGATGGCAAATTCCTTACTGCCTGCAACGGGCTGGAAGTTATAGTCCACCTCGCGCTGTCCGCCTATGATATAGCCCTTCAGCGTGAAGCCATTGGTCACGTCGACAAGCTTGCCCTTGGCATCGTACATATTATCGCTGCTGGCAATGCGCGTCTTCAGGGCAAGCTTACCCACAGCGTAGTTCACCTGCTGCTTCATGGCCACCGACTTGGTGCTATTCTGCACCACCGTCGAAGCACCACTATAAAGATCATCGATCAGTTCCTTCCATTGCTCAGAGAGGGTGCTCCCCCCTTCTATGGCGGGCAACGCCACCTCGGTATCGCTGGCCAAGATGTCTGAAAGTACCTGATACTGCAGGTTCATCGGATAACAGTAATCATTCATCGACGCAATGTCAAACTGCTTGCCATAGGCCTGCACATCGGGAACGATGAACTTCTTCTGCGCGTCATCCCACGTAATCCGTGCAGCACCCATTGGGAGGTGTATGTCAGTGGGGAAATTCTGATATTCTTCCTGTAGGTCGACCATCGTACTCGTCGGTGTCGGAGCGGTGGTGCATACCGATGCTATCTTTGACTTGATGGCATCGGCAAGCTGTCGTCCAGGTACCCCCTCAGGTGTCTGACTGACTACCTTATATACTTTGGCGAGCATGAGTGCTACATGCTGGGAAGAGAGGGTCTTCAGCTCGATCATGCGCTGATAGGCCTCATTCAGATTGATTTCTTCGACCGTTTCCCATCGGTCGTTGGGGGCGGCTTCCGTACTGGGCACAGCCATCAGTTCATTCAACAGGGCCAGCAGCTTTGCGCCAGTAGCACTACCACCGAAGTCAGCGGTAGATGAGCAGATCTGTACGGGTTTGAAGCGGATGCCGCTATTGCCTTGGTAGGTGCTCTTCGACAGGCCTACCACCTCGATGATACCGTTCTTCATACGGTCTTCATGGGTGCTGGTAGCCCCCGGAGCATTGCCGTAGAAACCGAAGTGAGTCGTTCCTACTGGCACAGAAACCTGTCGGAACTCTGAGACCTCGGTATCTGTGGCTTCACCGGAGATGGTATCGCTGGAGATAATTTCATCCTCGAGGTTCTTGAACTCAATCATCTCGCCAATCTTATTCGAACTGGCTGTCGGTATACTATTGAAGCAGAGCATACGTGCATCTTCCAGACCATTCTCCAAAGCTACCGGATTAACGATCGTGGAGTCCATACGGGTCTTGGCCTTATGACTATGCTGAGGAATCATGGAGAACGCGAACCTGACGTTCACGGTCTCCACTTTAGCGTCGTCACCACCCTCACTGCTGGTCTCCTTAGCACAGCCCAGCAGCATCAGCGACATCAGAATCGCCATCCATACTATGATTCTTCTATTACTCATTACGTCTCAATTTCTAATCCAGGCTTCCAGTCGAATGTCACAGAGGTACCCACCTCACTAGATACTTCACTGGGCTCGGGTTCCGGATCTGGCCCAGGAGTAGGACTTGGGCCGGGGTCTGGACCAGGACCGGGATCAGGACCTGGATCGGGGCCGGGACCTGGATCTGGACCAGGACCGGGATCGGGGCCAGGACCGGGATCGGGACCGGGACCAGGATCAGGTTCTTCCGATGGAACAATAATCTCACCTTGGTCTCCTATCCAGCACTTGATGATCTTAAACTGTCCTGCACGCAAAGGCGTCTTCACGCTGAGCACAGTCTTCGTGATGCTACCATCGGGCTGAGTCACATAGACATGGAACTCCCAGAGTGCCTCCTCGCCGGGTTGAGCGATAAACGGTTCCTCCGTCTCGATGATCGAGCGCGTAGCTGACTCCTCGGATTCCCGCGACGGGAAAGTCACCGAAGTGAAAGCCAGTTCGTCCAGGTTTTCTGTTGCCGTACGGGTTGTCCTGACAAATTGCGGGTGAGTATCATAGTGATAAACACTGTCACAGATGTTGAAACCCGTGGCAAATCCCGTACTGTAAACACGTATCTTGTCGAGCTGACCATGCCCTCTGGGGTCGATCACCAGAGAGGCGGCACAGTTGGCCATATAGAGATGGACATTGAAAGTCTGGTCGATACCCTCCAACACCTCCATCGGCTGTCGGGCTGTGAATACGCCTGTGGTGTGTGAGTCGATGGTATCTGTGGTGGCCTGGCGTAACATCGACAGATAGCAATATTCGTCGTTCTCCAGTGTCACAGATTCATTGTCGAGGATGTTGGCCGTCGCCAGGTGCATATAATGGCGCATGGGCAGGTTCAGGGTGTAGCTGGCCTGATTGGCATCCATGAAGTGCTCGTCGTGCTGAATACGGGCATAGTCGCCCTGCGTATCATAGAACGACAGATCTACATCGTGGGCAAAGTCGGTGAAGATATCGTCGAGATGCTCCTTCAGGGCGCCAGCAAGCCGGATATCCGTCTCCGTGTTCAACTGGGTCCTCAACTCAGTGGTCATATTCGTCACGAGCGTCAGCTCATAGTCGAGCTTCGCCTGCTCCGTTGGCTCCACGCAGCCGCTCAGATCCTCGTCGATCACGCCGCAAGAGGAAAGAAGCAAAAGGGCAGGCAGCAGCATGAGGCAAAGCGTCCCCACCCTGCCTCGCATGCTGCCTGCCGATATGTTACTTCTGCTCTTCATTATTCAAGAACTTTTGTATAGAAGGGACTGTCCCCGTTGTGTTACTCTAAGTTTTGTTTATTCACCAAGAATAACATCATCGTATTTCAATCCTGTAGACCAACCCAAATCCACTGACAGACCGAGAGAAATATGAGTTGAACGAAGATCCGGCACTGTAACCAAAGCATGCTGCAAAGAAGTTTCATTAAAAACAAAGTTAGCTTCAGTCATATAATCCTGAATGAATACGCGACGTTCTTTAATTGTATTGCCGCTTTCATCATATGGGGGCAGAGCGTATTTATCAGGCCAGGTAATACCCAATGATCTGTCAGCAGCATATTGTTCTGCAGTCTTTCCCAATTCTGAAAGTTTAGCAGCACTAACAGCATCTGGATCCAATTTACCGATTATATAGAACTTACCACCATTTCTAATCAAATTATTAAGACCCCAAAAATCTTTATTACTATTATTTTCGAACTCAAGAGCCACATATACATCCCTTTGTTTCTGTCCTTTTAAATACTCCGACCAGTTATCCCAAACTAGAGTATAACAAGGCTCTGATTTTTCACCTGAAGATGTATATGCGGGAATGCTGCTATTAGGGATTTCTTTATCATATATCATACATTCAAATTTCGCTGCAGTACCTGCTTTTGCAACATAATTCCACCCCATAGTTTGTTCCTGACCACCTATTAAAATTCCGGTAAGAGTGAAAAGACCTGCAGAAGCTGTAAATTCATTATCTTGCTCTGTCACACCGTTACGTCGTTGGATAGCTGCATTATTGTCATACAACTTTTCAACCCCATAACGGACAGTGGTCTTAAGCAAAGAAGTGCCATAATTAATATTGTTCTTCATGGCAACGCTTCTTGTTGATGATGAAACAGAATTACCACTCCAATCGGTAGACCATTTAGTTTCTGTATCCCAATTACTTACACCATCTGGGAATTCACTCGTTATGTGTTCTATATTTGACGTTCTAATAGAACTATTGCCAAAATAGCACAGTTCTGGTGGGAATAAATAATTTGCAGGGTCGAAACTACTTGTGGATCCACCGCCCATAGCATAAGTAGGAACGCTTCCTGCGTAATAGTAAGACAATTTCCCGCTTTCCCATAAAACAGTTAAAAGAGTGGAACCTAAAGGAAGTCCAAAGTTTGAAGGGAATAAATTCAAATCTTCAGTTACTAGATTAATTTGAGTAGATGTGTTTAAACCAGAATTGTTTTTTAGATTTGTTAATCCTGTAGCGTTTGAAGACAACCATGCATAATTTGAACTAGGGTCAAAAGCCAATTTGATTTTATTAACAATATCTGTTGCCACTTCAATGGCAGCTTCCTCCAAATCAGATGTTTGCTTAGCTTGAGATACAGCATAAACAACACTATAAAGATCACCCATCATTCGACAGATATCTGAACCTGAGCCCGCACGGAGTTCATCCTCTGTACCTAGTTCGGGATCACCTTGATATATAGTATTCAAATTCACAAATGCATTAGCCAAAATAACTCCCAATGGACACATTGAACTTGCACCTGTTGCATCTGCTGGGTCTGATGTCTTAGCTGTTATTTTTGTAATTTTACCTGTCTCTTCAGCAGTAACTGTAACATAATCAGACCACTTCAAGGTAACAGGATTTTCCTCAGTACCTATATTTGCACTTGCCTGGACAATTTTAGACAACATTGTAGATATTAGAAGCTGATATTGAGACAGAGCTGTAGTACCATGCAGATCGGTTATACTCTCGGGAACAATTTTTTTTGCTGTAAAATAATTATTCGAAATGTTTTTCTCAACATGGAAATCTATGCTACCTTGCTCAGCATCCGTTCCTGTCTTTATTGCTTTTCCCCAAAACATGAGAGCATTTGTACCTGTTGCCAAGGCCAATTCTACAACACGACGCGATTCAGGTACAGTACTGCCACTACCGTCTGGGTCAATAGTTCCAGCTTTCATAATTGTCCCTAAATTGAAGAGTGCGTCTGCTTGAGCCGAAGACTTAACATGGCTACCAGCAGAAGATTGTTTATAAGACAAAAGGTTGGCATTTTCAATACCAAGGAATGACTGAGCAATTGTAGCCTGAGTTTTAGCAGCAGTCATACGAGTTGAAGCCGTATTACCTGTTGACACATTGAATACAAAGTTAACCGGTACTTCGCCGGTTGCTTCATTGTAACCTGGATTCACTTCCGCAACCTCGTCGCTGGAAGTACAACTGGAGAACCCCACTGTGCCTGTCAGTGCTATCGCACTAAGCATGGCATAAATAAAATTTTTGTTCATTATAAAGAGAGTTTATTTGATTAATATTTTATTTTTTTGTTTGAATTCTGTTTGGTTTGGTCGAATAATTCAACTTTAGTTAATTGATGATATACACGACATTGATGCCAAGCTGGGGCAAAAGGAAAATGCGATCGCCATTGCCAAGCTGCTGGCCACAGGTGGCACACTCGTATTCCTTGAACCAAGCATAGCCGATAGCAACACCGGCCTCGGCCTCGATGCGCCAATGGCGGGCCATGATCCAGGAATAGCCGTATTTGCCGCCAAGGGCAACTAAGTCGCCTTGCAAACGGCGATCCTTCACAGCACTGTAGAGTCCGAAGGGAATCTTCGTATTACCCACGTTATAGTGGCTATAGATGAGGTCGGCCTCAATGTAACGCTTATGGAAGAGGGTATCGTTCAGCCAACGACGGACATTGGGGGCAATCAGCAGATGACGCCACTTCTTGTTCGCCGACTTGTCAATATCCCAGGCATTTAAGCCCACAAGTGCACCGATGGTCCATAGGGAATCAACACGGATGTCTGCACCAAGGTTGGGAGTTAATGTGGCATCGTACAATAGATTGTTGCGAAGGGCTACTGTCTGAGCCCCTACTCTATCTGCACTCATACAAGCGATGAGTAAAACGACAGAAACGAATATTTTCTTGACCAATTTCACGGTTTTAAGTAATTTTTTTGATTACAAAAGTAATGCTTTTTTATTAAATAAAGAACATACGCACGTACTTATTTTATAACAAAACGTCTTTTCTTTGTTACAATTTGTCCTTTTTGCAAAAATCACCAATTGCGAAAATAACAAAAATAGAGATAAATACTTGACATTATGGACAGATTATTGGTTTTTGTATAAATAACAATCCGTCATATTAAGCATATAACAATCTGTCAAAAGGTCTTATAACCAATAAGTTACAAAAATAGCTCTGATATTACCAGAAGGCAAACAAAGATATATGTAAATATCGGACAAAACAAAACTACCCCCCCTAAATGGCAGATATCGAGTTCATTTTCTCACGATACTCGGATGGCGTCATGTTATAGGTATCCTTAAATGTGCGGTTGAAAGTGACGGTATTGCTCATTCCGCACTCGGAAGCAACCGTAGCAATGGTATATTCCGGATGTTCCAACAACAATTTGGCAGCATACTCCACACGTTTCGTATTGATATAGACAGAGGTGTTAGAAGCGTCGGAATATTTGCTCATCATCTTACCAAAGCGGTTCTTATCAACACCAATGAGTCGCATGAGATCCTCACGCCCGATGCCAGGCTTCAGGAAGATGCGATCGCGTGTCACCTGTGTATCCATCTCAACAAAGAGACGACGGTCTTCATCGTCGGGCTCCTCTACCTCGGATGTTACAGCGTCAGGTAGTTTGATGGCGCGCAGCTCCTCGATGGCTGCTACCACCTCAGGCGACGTGGGCGACTCTGCATTGATCACAGCCCGGCGATAAGCATCGATAACGTTGATCATACGAGTCATCTCACGATTACGACGGCGTTCCTTACGGATATAATAGAGAACGGCCAAAGCTACGAGACAGCCCATCAGGAGGACAACAAGCAACAATATGAGCCACTTCGTCTTATACTTGGAAGCAGACTGCTCCATCAGCAGATTATAGGTGGTCTGCATCTGCTCGCTAGACATGTCGATATGAAGCTGATGAGCCACTTTAGTTACTTGCCGACCATACCCAGAAGCCTGCTCATAATTACCCATATCCACATGGAGCAAGGCTTCGCGATTGAGTGCATCCAGCATTCTAAAAGAGGTGGTATCGCCCTGTTCATTAAGGAATTTACGGTAACGGTCAATGATATCGAGGGCTTCATCGTAATGATGGCCAAGCAGCAAATAGTCGAAAATATCCATATCGTCGACGGCATTACCGCATGCAGTCTTCTTCCAATCAGCATAGGCTTTATCGGCCTCAGCCATCCGCCCTGCCTGGGCATACATGCTGGCACGAAGGGCATAGACCCGGTGCAATCCACGTTCACGGGCTTTGCGCACAACGACCGAAGAGGGATAAAGTGCTTCGGCTTCCTGATGCTGCGACATGTGGACTGCCTCTTCGAAACGACCATCGCGCACGTACATCTTTAATAACTCTGCATAGTAGTTGCGCAGAACAATATGTTTGTAGGCATACTCCGTCTCTTTCATAATCTCCAGACCTTCCAGACAGAAAGAATAGCCTTGGTCAATTTGTCCATGATAGTGATGCTGTTTGCCACTCATGAAAACAGCCATCGACTCGAATGCCTTGTTGCCATGTTCTCTGGCCATCTTTCGCAGACCGAAAATAGACCTGACAAGATCATCATGGAGATTAAGCGCGTCATAACAGTCCATCAGTCTCTTATTGATAAGCAACTGCAGCAGGGTACTATCACGAAGGGAAGACTCGGCCTTCACACGCTCGAAGAATGAGACCGCCTTCCTATAACGACGCATGTTATAGTTCAGTTCACCCTCAGCATAGTCAATCCGCCAAGCCGGCTCCAACTGTCGCTTACGGACAGCCGTTATGATGGCCTGAGCAGTGTCGGGACTGGTGATATTATACAAATAGGATTTAGAGGTATTCAGCAGGGAATCAGGCACTACGATTTGCGCATCGCCATCAAGCGACACCAAAAACAGGCAAACAAACAAGATTCTCCTGAGCGACATACCGACAACCCCATTATGCGTTGTTATTCTCGCGCTGCTCGAGGAACTCGGACACTTGCTCCTGCATGCCACGGGTGACGGCAATGCGGCCTGAACGGGTGTACTGGAGCACACAGCCGAAGGTATCAAGGGCGCGATAGAGGGAGATGATGTCCTCAGTGACGCCATGCATCTGGACGATGACGTAGGTAGCGTTCACCTCGATGATGCTGGCCTGGAACCGGCGGATGGTGCGCGATATCTCCGGGTTCTCCAGCACCATCGGTGCAGAGAGTTTGTAAAGGCCTGACTCCCGAATGAAAAGTTGCTCATCGGTGAAATAATTGGCCTTCACCACGTCGACTTTCTTCTCAATCTGTCTGGTAATCTTGACAATCTGGTCTTCGTCGCTCCAGGCGGTAATCGTGTACTTATGGACACCAGGGATACTGGAGGCTGACACATTCAGGCTCTCGATATTCACCTGACGACGCGTAAACACAGCCGTCACCTGGTTCAGGATACCTGCCACATTCTCAGAATACACCAGCAGGGTATATAGTTTCTTTCTGTTCTCTTCCATCACTTATTACTCTTCTAAATCTCAAGCATCATCTGATCTACATTCATGCCTGGAGGCGTCATCGGCAGTACATTGTCTTCCTCGAGGATAGCACACTCGAGGATGTATGGACCATCGGTGGTGAGCATCTTCTCGACAGCTGCCGCCAGATCGCTACGATCGGTGACAGCGGCATAGGGAATGCCATAGCCCTTGGCGATAAGTTCATAATTGGGATTAAGCATTTTGGTGAACGACTTGCGACGCAGCCAGAACATATCCTGCCACTGGCGCACATTGCCGAGGTAGTGGTTGTTCATGAGGATCATCTTCACTGGGGCCTGCTGCTCCATGATGGTACCGAGTTCCTCAATGCACATCTGGAAACCGCCGTCGCCCATAAAGCAGCAGACGGTGCGGCCGGGAGCGCCAAAGGTGGCACCGATGGCAGCGGGCATGCCGTAGCCCATCGTACCAAGACCGCCACTGGTACAGATGCTGCGCTTGTGGTGGTATTTAAAATAGCGCGTCGCAAACAACTGGTTCTGTCCGACATCGGTCACAAGAACCGTATCGTCGGCACTCTTCTCGGCCACCGTATGGACCACCTCACCCATGCGCAGCGGACCTTCCTTCGGATGGATGGCGGGCTCGATGACCTTCGTGCGCTCTTTCTCGTCGAGCACCTTGAACGACTCGCGCCACTCGCTATGATCGGCTTTCTGGATGAGGGCCGTGATGGCGGGCAGCGACTCCTTACAGTCGGCTACGATGGCTACATCTGTCTTCACATTCTTGTCGATCTCGCTGGGGTCAATGTCGAGATGGATGACCTTCGCCTGCTTGGCATAGGTCTTGAGATTGCCCGTCACACGGTCACTGAAACGCATACCGATAGCGATGAGCACATCGCACTCCTGTTCCTTGAGATTGACGGCATAGTTACCGTGCATGCCCAGCATACCAGCGTTGAGCGGATGATTGGAGGGCAGCGCAGAGAGACCGAGCATCGTGCGGCCTGCAGGGATATCGGCTTTCTCAAGGAACTTGACGAGTTCGCCCTGGGCATTGCCGAGTTCGACACCCTGCCCTACCAGTGCCAAGGGCTTCTTGGCATTGTTGATCAGCTCAGCAGCACGACTCACGGCTTCGTCATCGAGTTTCGGATAGGGTACGTAGGAACGGATGAAGTTTACCTTCATAGGCTCCCAGTCGATCTCCTCAACCTGCGCATTGCGCGGGAAGTCGAGCACCACGGGACCTGGGCGCCCTGTGCGGGCGATATAGAATGCGCGGCTCACGGCCCACGCCACATCCTCGGCATGACGGATCTGATACGACCACTTCGAGATAGGCTGTGCCACACCCACGAGGTCCACCTCCTGG
>OCTX012269533.1_pt1 | contig 37440 bp, 18 predicted proteins | sample 1539691 | NCBI WGS metagenome assembly OCTX01 (sample SAMN02144231, study PRJEB22623) | gut metagenome | biome: sheep rumen | host: Ovis aries | place: New Zealand
GGTGTAGGAGCCCTTGGCCGGTGCCTTCTGGGGCACGATCATCAGCGAGGCGGGCTTCTGGGGGAGCGTCTCCTCCGACGTGGCCCTCACGCGGATAATCTTGTCGTTCATCACCTCCAGGCATACCACCTTCGCCTGACCTCCGTCAGGCCGGATGGTCACCCGGTTTCCCTCTGTCTGGATGTCTGCCGCATAGAGCGTTCCTGCGGCGAGCAGCGCAGACATCGTCATTGCAATTTTCTTCATACTCTCTTATAAATTGATTTAGTTATGTATACGGTTATTCTAAACTATCTCTGCCTCTTCCACGTCTCCGTCGCCTTTACACAGGGGCAGCTCGATGACGAACACCGTGCCGCCACCGTTGTTCTCGTCAGCGCGGATGGTACCGCCATGCGACATGACGATGTCGAACACGGCATGGAGGTTCGGACTGTCGTCGTCGCCGACAATCTGCTCGAAGAGGTGGGGCATCACCGCCGTAGGGATGCCGACGCCATTGTCTACCACGCGGATGACGGCCTTGTCGCCCTGCTGTTCAGCGAACACTTTCACCTTGCTGCCGCTGGGAGAGAAGTTGGCAGAGTTGGCCAACAGGATCTCGATCATCTCACGCATCTGCAGCCTGCTGCCAATGACAGGCAGGGTGTCGGCAAAGGGGAAGAACGACAGGCGGATGGACTTACCCTTGGGCGCAACGAACTGTTCGCACTCCTCACGGAAGACCTGTACGAGGTCTATGCGCTCCTTCACGTCAGCGGGCTGCTGCACGGGGGCTTCGCCATCCTCCTTCGCCTGCCCGCCCATTTCCGCTCTCAGCTGCTTGCGCATCTCGTTCATCCAGTGCTTCTTCTCCGTCTCTGTGCGCAGGCGCTCCAGTTCTGCACGCTCCGCCTGCTTCTCCATGAAGCGCTTGCGCCAGAACCATACGCCGCCAGCCACACAGGCGATGAACAGCAGCATCAGCCAGCGATTGCGCAGCAGTGGCGGGGTGACGGTAATCTTAAGGACGGCCTCTTCCTTACCCATGGTGCCGTCGCCGTTGAGCATCCTCACATGGAGGATATAACTGCCGTGGTGGAGCGACATATAGGTGATGTTCGGATTGTTCTCTTCCGTCTTCATCCACTTGTCGCTGAAGCCCTCGAGCTGATAGATGAAGCGCGAGGGATTGTGAATCTCGCCCTTGTTAGAGGCAAGCTGGATGGTAAACTGATTCTCGTAGTATTTCAGCGTGAGCTCGCGGCAGGCATCGAGCGCCTCGTCGAGGATGACGCGCCCGTCGATGGCTTGTCCCACTGCCACCTGCTGGTCGAAGAGCTTCAGGCCGCTGAAGACGGGGCGCTCGTCGTTGTCAACATTCGTGATGAGACGGGGATTGATGATATCCACACCCCCTACCCCGCCCACGAGGATCAAGCCATCGTGGGTACAGCTGATAGAACGCTTGTTGTAGGGCCCCTGCTGCAGGCCATCTTTCACGCTGAAGCTACGCACGAGGAACGACCACTCGCCATTGTCTTCCTTCTTGGGCACGACATTCGAGATGCCGTGGTCTGTCACCACCCACATCGTGTGGAGCTTGTCCTCGCAGATGCCGCCCACACTCGACCCCAGGAGTCCGGAGTTCATGTCGAGCAGTTGCTGCCGCCCTGTCTTCGGGTCGAAGATGCAACAGCCTGCCGTAGAACCGTACCATATCAGTTCACGGCTGTCTTCCACGACGCAGACAGAAGCGGCCATGGGTGCCGCCTGTCCCGGCGGAGTGGGAATGGTTACATTCTTCACCTCCCCGCTCACGGGGTTGATGAGCGAGTAGAAGTTGGAGTGCCCCACGAGCAGCCAGCCTTTCTTGATCCAGCTGGCTGAGGTCATGAAGTTCTCTGGCAGTTTGTTGTTGTAGGAGTTCCACGACAGGAACTTCCCCGTTCGCCGCTGCAGTTTCTGTACGCCACTGCCAAGGGTACCGATCCAGATGTCGCCCCACTTGTCTTCCGTCACAGACCACACATTATTGTTCGCCAGCCCGCCCTCGGCGTTCGTGGCGAGATAGTTCTTCACTTTACCGTTGTCGATCTGTATCAGGCCGCCATTATAGGTGCCGAACCACACGGAGCCGTCACTGGCACCATAGCTGGCCACCATGATGTCGGAGGCGAGGCCGCTGGTGGCCTTGTCGTAGACCACCGTCTCACCCGTGGCAGGAACATACTTGATGGCACCGCGGTTGTCTGTGCCAAACCAGTAGTTGCCCTGTTTGTCTTCTGTCGTGGTATTCACGTCGCCAATCTCCAGCAGGCGGAATCCGGAGAGCGTCTCTATATACTGATTGAGACCATTGCGATAGCCTGCCATCCACACGCTGCCCGACTTGTCGAGCAAGAACACCTTGACGGTGTTATCGCTGAGCGAAGTCTCGTCGAACTTGTTGTTCGTGAACTGTTTCAGCTGTTTGGTCTTCATATCGATGACGAAGACCCCCTGGTGGTCGGTGGCCAGCCACAGCCAGCCACGCTTGTCGATCGTGATATCCCATACCTGCAAAGGTGCTGGCAAGCCTGAGATTCCCTTTGACTCAAGGAAACTGTGAAGGGTGTTATACCACTTCTTAGCTTTCGGCTCGTAGACATACGTGTTCTGGTTCGTCAGTACCCAGTAGTTGCCCTCATTGTCCACCCTGATGGTGTAAGCCTCGTTGGGCAGGCCACCATTCTGACGCATATAGCTGTCTTTCCACACCACCTTACCGCGCTGGCCATCGATAGCCATCATATCGCCGTTGCTGGAGGCGACGAGCAGCTTGCCGTCGTATTCGCCGAACGAGGATATCCAGAACTCTTTGGGGAACTCCTCCGGACCATAGCCGTACTTCGTAAGCACACGTTTCTTCGTACGGGGATTGTAGCAGAAGATACCGTCGTCGTAGGTCTTCACCCAGTAATTCTTGTCACTATCAATATAAAATCGGTCGATGCCGCCTTTGATTCCCCACTTGGAGAAGATGGTGGCAGGGTTGCGCACGACATGCTCTGTCACGGGGTCGAACACGCTGAAGTTCATGCCCTGCTTCAGCCATAGCTTGCCGTCGATATCCTCCCAGATCATATCGACGTAGTTGTTGCGGAGCGTCGTTGTATCGTTGGGGTCGGAATAGAATGTACGGAAACGGTAGCCATCATAACGATTCAGACCATACGACGTGCCTATCCAGATGAATCCCTTGGAATCCTGGAACAGGTAGTTGATCGTCGCGTTCGAGAGTCCGTCGCGGGTATCGAGTCGACGGAATTTCATATCGGGTATCGAGGTCTCTGCAGTCGCCAAAAGCGATGCCAACAATAGCGTCAAGCCTAATAATCGTCTCATAGTGTTTTATTATTTTAGTATTCCAGATTGATGATGTCTGTTTCAATTCTCAACTCTCACTTTCTCAGTTTTCAATAATCTCCGCCTCCCCGATGACCTCATCCTCATCGCTGGGCGAGTCCTGGTCGTGGGTGCCTCTCTCTTTCCGTCCTTGTCTGCGACGCTCCCTCTGATTGTCCAACCACTGTATCAGCGGATCGCGTAGTAGCAGTACAGCCACGAACAACAGCACATAGCAGGCGATGGCCCACCACGAGCGGTACCACGGGGAATCGATGGTGATATCAAGGGTACTCTCCACATCACCCATCGTACCGTCGTCACGCAGCATCCGCACACAGAGGGTGTAGTTGCCCGGAGGTAGTGACATATAGGTGATATCGGGATTGTTTGCTGTTGTCTTGATCCACTTGTTGTTGAAGCCCTTCAACTGATACACGAAACGCGTGGCATTGTTGATGCCGCCATTGTCGGAGGCCATGTGGATGGTGAACTGGTTCTGATCGTACTTCAGGCGGATATTGCCTTGCATGTCGAGGTTCTTCTCGAGAATCACGCGACCATCATATTCTTCGCCTACCTCCACATCCTGGTCGAAGATGACGAGTCCGCTGAATACAGGCTTCTCCTTCTTGTCGCCATTACCCAGCTTCAGCGTACTGATGATATCAAGGCCCTCTTGTCCGCCAATCAGTAGTTCTCCCGAACGTGCGCAGAAGATGGCGCGCTGGTTGTAGGGGCCAGGTTGCAGACCGTCGCGGGTATTGAAGTTTCGGATAGTGTAGGTCCAGGTGCCGTCATCCTGTTTCAGGGGGGTGATGTTCGACACGCCATGGTCTGTGGCCACCCACATCGTGTGGCGCGTGTCTTCTGTCACGGAGACGGCGTTCGATCCAAAGAGTCCCGACTTCATGTCGAGCAATGTCTTCTGCCTCGTCTTCAGGTCGTATATCACCACGCCCGAGGGTGAGCATTGCCACAACAGTCCCCGACTGTCGATAATGGCCTGTGTGGTGGCTGTCGAGACTGTGATAGACCGTCTGTCGTCGTCAACGGGGAACGAGCCGTTGATTACCTTGAAGTTCCCCGGATGGATCAGTGCGTAATATTCGGAGTTCCCCAGTACGATCCATCCATTGGAACCTGTAGAGATACTGTTTGTCCAGACAGTCTTCAGGCCAGAGTTCTCTGTGGTGAACGCCTTTTGCCTGCCCGTGTTCTTATCGATGCGCACGGCACCGCCACCAAGCACACCTACCCAGATGTTTCCCCAGCGGTCTTCTGTGAACCCCCAGATATTGTTCGTCTGCAGCTCACTCCCCGGGTCTGTTGTACGCAGGTTCGTCCAACTGCCGTTCTTGTAGCGCAGGATACCACCTTCATAGGTGCCGAACCAAAGACTTCCGTCCTTGGCGGTATAGCTGCCCACGATGATGTCACTGGGCACACCGAGACTCTGCTTGGTATATGTCGCCACGGGTTCCAGCGTATTGGGATCCATCTTGATGATACCGCCGTCGTTACGCCCTATCCAGTAGTATCCCTCCTTATCTTCAGTGATGGTGTTAATATCGCCAATGGGCTTGCTCTTGAAGTTTGTCATCGACTCCAGACACATCGCCACACCATTCTTATAGCTGGCCAGCCACATACGTCCCAGCTGGTCGAGGTAGAGGTGTTTGATGGTGATGTCGGGCAGTGTTGTCTCGTCACCCTTCACGTTGGTGAACTGTCGCCACTGCTTTTCCTGTTCGTCGAGCACGAGCACGCCCAGGTGGTCTGTAGCCACCCACAGATAGCCTTTCGCATCGTAGCACACCTCCCACACGAGGATGTTGTCTGGCACGTCCTTATATCCTTGTGCGCGCATCAGTTCTGTCAGCGAGGTGTACCAACGCTTCTCTTTCTTCACATAGATATAAGTGCCCGTCGAGTGGGTGATCACCCAGATGTTCTGCTGCTTGTCGACGGTCACCCAATAGTCGTTATAGGCATTCAGGGCATTCTTCACGTAGGGCTCTTTCCATAGCACCTTGCCGCGTTCGCCGTCGATACACATCAACTCACCAAAGGTCGACACGAGCAACATACCCTCATCAGTCTCCGTATAGGCCGACACACCAAACTCCTTTGGGAACTCATAAGGTCCGTACCCGAAGGGGATTTGGCGCAGGTTCTTCGAGACGGGATTGAAATAGTAGAATCCGTCCTCGTAGGTCTTCACCCAGTAATTCTTTCCTGAGTCGAGGTGTATACTCTCTATACTGCCACGGATGCCCTGCTGGTTCAACCAGCGCGACGGCTGACGGTCCACCTTCTCTGTCACGGGATCGTAGACCGAGTAGTTCATTCCCTGTTTCAGCCACAGCCGTCCGCCGTGCCCCTCCTGAATCTCATCGATACGGTTGTTGCGCAGCGACGTCGTGTCTTTGTCATAACTGAAGTAGGTACGTATGCGGTAGCCGTCGTAACGGTTCAGGCCGTAGCCAGTACCAAACCACACGTAGCCATGCGAGTCGCGCAGAATACTGTTCACCATCGAGTTCGACAGGCCCTCGCGGGTGTCCACACGACGGAATCTCATATCTGGTATCACTGCGGCAAAGGCCATTATCCCCATACATTGTATCAGCAGGAGGAATGATAGGCGTTTCGTTATATTTAGGTTCATATCTATAGGTTATTCCATTATTAAAGCACAAAGGTAGGCAATATTTTCCAAACGAGCAAATAAAACATCAAAAAAATCATTTAATCCTTTGTTTTACTCGCATTATTTCGTAACTTTGCAGCGGATTACTCTACCCAAACGAGATGCTTTCGATAAAACTAACTTTAAATATCATATCATTATGACAACGATCTTTCACGACCAACGGCGCAGGTTCCTTGGCGCAACTTTGTTTTTTCTTCTGTTAGCCCTATGCTCGGCCTCGGCACAGGAGACACCGTTACCACAGCAGAATATCGTCAGCCCTGATGGCAGGATGAATGTCACCGTCACTGTCAAGGAGGGATGCCCCAGATATGAGGTATCACTCGACGGCCAGGTGTTCGTCCAGTCGTCGCCCTTAGGACTGAAGATGAATTTCGACGATCTGACACAGGGACTGACGCTGACGGCCTGCGACATAAGCAGATACGAGGACGAATACGACCTACTGACCACCAAGCAGCGACACGTGAAGGTTCTGGCGACAGAGGGTGTCTGCCATTTCGAGAAAGACGGGCACAAGGCCCTCGACATCATCTTCCGTGTGACAAGCCGCGACGTGGCCTATCGCTATAGAATCTACCCCAGGCAGGGACGTGGCGGTGCGACGATGAGTGGCGTCGTGGAGTGTGAGGCCAGCGGCTTTGTGTTACCTAAGGGCACCACCACCTTCCTCTGTCCACAGATGAAGCCCATGACAGGGTTCGCCCGTACGGCACCGAGTTATGAGACTGGCTATACCGTCGACGATGCCATGGGTAAGAACGGCTGGGGATTCGGCTACACCTTCCCCTGTCTGTTTAAGACGCCCAAGGGCTGGGTGCTCATCTCCGAGACAGGTACCGATGGCGGCTACGTGGGCTGTCGCCTCGTCTGCGAGAAGGATACCTCTCAAAGCTCAATGCTCAATGCCCAAAGCTCAATGCTCAATGCTCAAAGCTCAATGCTCAATGCCCAAAGCTCAATGCTCTATAAGATCGCCTTCCCCTTGCAAGAAGAGATGAACGGTACAGGGTCGGTGACACCCCTTTTAGCACTGACAGGATTGACCCCTTGGCGCACCATCACCATCGGCAACACCCTCGCACCCATCGTAGAGACCACCATCGCCAACGACCTCGTGAAGCCGAAATACAAGGCCTCTAAGAACTATACCTACGGCAAAGGCTCGTGGTCGTGGATTATCGGCATGGACCCCAGCTGTAACTTCGACGAACAGAAGCGCTATATCGATTTCTCGGCAGCGATGGGCTATCGTTCGGTGCTCGTAGATGCCCTTTGGGACACACAGATAGGCTACGAGGAGATGGAGGAGCTGGCACGCTATGGCAGGGAGAAGGGCGTGGGACTGTTCCTCTGGTACAACTCCAACGGCTCGTGGAACGATGCCCCACAGGGACCTCGCGGCAAAATGGACAAGTCGGGGCCTCGTCGCCAGGAGATGGCGTGGATGCAGAAGAACGGCATCCTGGGCATCAAGGTCGACTTCTTCGGTGGCGACAAGCAGCAGATGATGCAACTCTACGAAGATATCCTCACCGATGCCAACGACTTCGGCATCCAAGTGATCTTCCATGGCTGTACGCTCCCTCGCGGCTGGGAACGGATGTATCCCAACTTCGTCGCTGCCGAGGCAGTGCTGGCATCAGAGAACCTGCACTTCGGACAGGGTGCCTGCGATGCCGAGGCCTTCAATGCCTGCCTGCACCCCTTCATCCGTAACACCGTGGCCTCAATGGACTTTGGCGGCTCGGCCCTCAACAAGCGGTACAGTGCTGACAACCAGCACGGCACCATCCGTAAGACCAGCGATGTGTTCGCCATGGCGACGGCGGTACTCTTCCAAAGCAGCGTGCAACACTTCGCCCTCGCACCCAACAACCTCTATGATGCACCTGAGTGGGCTATCCGGTTCATGAAAGACGTACCTACCCTCTGGGACGAGACGCGCTTCATCGACGGCTACCCTGGCAAATACGTCATCCTCGCCCGTCGCAGTGGTGACAAATGGTACATCGCCGGCGTCACCTCCGACAAGACCCCGCTGAAGGAGAAACTTGACCAGGCCCTCCAGTCCGGCCTCGCCAACATATCTCTCAGTCCTAAACTTAATGCTCAAAGTATTTACACAGACTCCGATGCGATTATCGCCGTGGCCAATGCCAAAGAGCCACCGCAAGCACCGACAGAGGTCAGCATAGAGTTTGTGACCCCTGGCATCGTTCACGTCGTGAAAGGCCATCCCACGAAGAGCCGTGTCGTCATCGCAAAATCCGACAGTCTGCCATGCCAGGTGGGCAACGGCCTGTGGAAGAGTAACGACCTCACCATACGCCAGGATGCCCAGGGACGGCTCACCTTCCTGACGGCCAAGGGGAAGGTGCTGTTGCGCGAGAAAGACTGCGACGTGGCGAAGGTGCGCCAGACCTTCACCCTCGACAAGGACGAGGCTGTCTACGGGCTCGGCACCATCCAGAACGGCAAGCTGAACCGTCGTGGCGAGCACAAGCGCATGGAGCAGTCGAACCTCGAGGACTTCCAGAATGTGCTCCAGTCTGTCAAGGGATGGGGACTCTACTGGGAGAACTATTCGCCCACGCAGTTCGACGACGATGCCAGTGGCATGACCTTCGACTCCGAGGAAGGCGAAGGCATCGACTACTACTTCATGTATGGCGGCTCTGCCGACGGGGTGATTGCACAGATGCGCCACCTCACAGGCGACGTGCCCATGTTCCCGCTCTGGACCTATGGCTTCTGGCAGTCGAAGGAGCGCTATAAGACCGCTGCCGAGACGGAGAGCATCGTCGACCAGTACCGTGCCCTGCAGGTGCCCCTCGACGGCATCATCCAGGACTGGCAGTACTGGGGTCCGAACTACCTGTGGAACGCCATGGATTTCCTCTCTGAGGACTTCGCCACGGGACCGCAGATGATCGAGAACGTGCATAAGAAGCATGCCCACTTCATGATTTCCATCTGGGCCAGTTTCGGGCCGCAGACCCAGCAGTTCCATGAGCTCAATGACAAAGGACTGCTGCTGCCTTTCGAGACATGGCCGCAGAGCGGACTCTCCCACATCTGGCCACCACGCATGGACTATCCCTCGGGTGTGAAGGTCTACGACGCCTTCAGCCCCGTGGCCCGTGACATCTACTGGAAACACCTGAAGCGCCTCTACGACTACGGCACCGATGCCTGGTGGATGGACTCTACCGACCCCGACTTCTTCAATCCCCGTGAGTCGGACTATGCCCACCCCGTCACAGGAGGCACCTGGCGCTCACTGCGCAATGCCTTCCCCCTCGAGACCGTGCGTGGCGTCTACCAAGCTCAGCGGAAAGAGTATTCTCACACCACTTCCACTCCTCACTCCCAGAAAAGAGTCTTCATCATGACGCGCTCTTCCTTCGCAGGCCAGCAGCACTACGGCTCCAACATGTGGAGTGGCGACGTGAACTCCTCGTGGGACATGCTCCGCAAACAGGTACCCGCTGGACTGAGTTTCTCGCTGACAGGCAATCCCAACTTCAATACGGATATCGGCGGATTCTTCTGCAACGCCTACAACACCCGCGGCCCCGGCTCTGCCCCACAGAATCCGCAGTTCCAGGAACTCTACGTGCGCTGGATGCAGTACGGTCTGTTCTGTCCTGTGTTCCGCAGTCACGGTGCAGACGCTCCCCGCGAGATATGGCAGTTCGGCAAGAAGGGCGATCCCGTCTACGATGCCATCGAGAAGATGATCCGTCTGCGCTATCGCCTGATACCTTATCTCTACAGCACCGCCTGGCAGGTGACCTCCGCCGACGAGAGTTATCTGCGTCCGCTGTTCAGCGACTTTGCCGCCGACCGTCGGGTGTGGGACATGGGCGATGAGTTCATGTTCGGCCGCAGCATCCTCGCAACCCCCATCCTCGACCCCCAGTACACGGAAGAGAAGATCGTCCGTACAGATGCCATGACTGGCTGGGACAGGAGCAAAGAGGACAACGGAAAGTTGAGAGAGGAAAGAGATGTGGACTGGACGGCACCGAAGACAGCTACGAAGTATCTGCCCAAGGGTACGCTGTGGTATGACTTCTGGACGAACAAGACCTATAAGGGCGGACAGACCGTTACCCTCGCGACCACCCTCGAACGCGTGCCGATGTTCGTCCGTGCCGGAAGCATCCTGCCCCTCGGACCAGAAATGCAGTATGTGGGCGAAAAGGCCTGGGACAACCTCGAGATCCGCGTCTATCCCGGTGCCGACGGCGCTTTCACCCTCTATGAGGACGAGGGCGACGGCTACGACTATGAGAAGGGCTACTATGCCACCATCACCTTCCAATGGAACGACAAAGCCCGCCGACTCACCATCGGCACCCGCCAGGGAGGCTACCAGGGCATGATACTGGAACGCCAGTTCACCATCGTACTCCCCGACGGCACCTCGCGCACCGTCTCCCACGACGGCAACGAGCAGACCATCCAGTTATAACGATTGACTTGCCCATCGGCCATCGAGTTAAAAACATTCCCTAATTCTTGATAAAAAAGACAGATCATCATGAACCAGACTCCACTTCTGAGATTCCTGCTAATCTCATTCCTCGTCCCGCTCTCCTCATTACGTTCTCCCGCTTTCGCCGAGGATTACGAGACCATCAACACCGAGCCCATCCACAACCCCATGCTCTGGGCCGACGTGCCCGATCCCGACGTCATCCGCGTGGGCGACACCTTCTATCTCGTCTCCACCACCATGCACCTCATGCCAGGCGCTCCCGTCATGGCATCGAAAGACCTGAAGAACTGGGAAACGGTAGGCTATATCTTCGACCGCCTGACAGACTCGCCTAAGTACGATCTCCTACAGGGCACCGCCTATGGCCGCGGACAGTGGGCCACCTCGCTGAAGTATCACAACGGCCGCTTCTATGCGCTCCTGGCCCCCAACGAGCGGGGAGCGATGGGCGACACCTACATATTCTCTGCCGAGAAGGCCGAGGGCCCCTGGGATCTCGTCTCCCGCATGCGACACTTCCACGACTGCTCGCTGTTCTTCGACGACGACGGCCGTGTGTACGTCATCTATGGAACGGGCGAACTGATGGAACTCAAGCCCGACCTGAGCGACGTCATCGAGGGCTCCCACATGCAGATCTTCCAGCGTGAGGAAGACGAGAAAGGCCTGCTCGAAGGCAGCCGTGTCATCAAGAAAGACGGCAAGTACTACCTGCTTATGATCTCCCACACCTATGCCCCTGGCCGTCACCGCCGTGAAGTGTGCTACCGTGCCGACGACATCCACGGCCCCTACGAGAAGCAGGTCATCCTCGAGAGTGAGTTTGGCGGATTCAGTTACGAAGCCCAAGGCACCATCGTCGACAGTCCCAGCGGCGACTGGTATGGCATTATCTTCCAGGACCGTGGCGGCGTAGGACGCGTGCTCACCGTCATGCCCTGCCGCTGGATCAACGGCTGGCCCATGCTGGGCGACGAGAATGGCAAGGTGCCCGCCACCGTGCGCCCCTTCGTCAGCGGACAGCCTGAGACCGCCATCGTGAAAAGCGATGATTTCTCCGAGTCGGAACTGGGCCTCCACTGGCAGTGGAACCACAATCCCGTCGATGCCGCCTGGAGCCTCAGGGAGCACCCCGGATCGCTCCGTCTGAAGACCAGCCGTGTGGTCAGCACCCTCTACCTCGCCCCCAACACGCTCACCCAGCGCATGGAGGGTCCGCAGTGCAGTGGCAGCATCGCCATCGACTGTGCGAAGATGAAGGACGGCGACTGTGCCGGACTGGCTGCCTTCAACAGTGACACGGGCGCGCTCGTCATCAGGAAGAGCGGCAAGAGGCTCTTCCTCCAGATGGTCGAGATGACCTGCCAACTCTCCGACCGCGACAAGGAGGTGACCAGTTTCGAGGAGAAGGTCGTCGCAGAGATACCCCTCTCTTCAAAGCTCAACGCTCAAGCCTCAATGCTCCACCTCCGCATCGACGCCGACTTCCGCCCTGCTGAACACGGAGGCCGCGATGCTGCCAACTTCTTCTATAGCCTCGACGGCGAGCAGTGGACGCAGATAGGTACCAGAGACTACAAGATGCGATTCGATTGGCGACGCTTCTTCATGGGCACCAAGTTCGGCATCTTCTGCTATGCAACGAAGAAGACTGGTGGCTATGTCGACATCGACGAGTTCTGCTATACCCGAGCCACTCAACAATGAGCGGCTAACACTGGGTTTTAGTCGAAATACGTTCCCCTCAGCTATGTATTTGGTTAAATATTCATAAATTATGCCGTGTTTCGGAATCAAAACGTGCAACTTACAAAAGAATTTTGTACCTTTGCGCACTTTTTCAGAGTAACGATATATTTATGAGGCAATTAAAGATTCAAAAAAGCATTACCAACCGTTCGAGCGAGGCCCTTGATAAGTACCTCGTGGAGATCGGTCGTCAGCCCCTCGTGACCATCGAGGAGGAAATCGAACTGGCACAGGCCATCCGCAAAGGCGGTCCTGAGGGCGAGAAAGCCAAGGAGCGTCTGGTCACGGCCAACCTCCGGTTCGTCGTCTCCGTGGCCAAGCAATACCAGCATCAGGGCTTGACGCTTACCGACCTCATCGACGAGGGCAACATCGGACTGGTAAAGGCAGCTGAGAAATTTGACGAGACGCGTGGATTCAAATTCATCTCCTATGCCGTATGGTGGATTCGCCAGAGCATCCTGCAGGCCATCGCCGAGCAGAGCCGCATCGTGCGCCTGCCGCTGAACCAGAGCGGAGCCCTGAGCAAGATTAATCAGGAGATCAACCGTTTCGAGCAGGTTCATCAGCGTCGCCCCTCCGTGACGGAGCTGGCAGAACTCACACAGATTGATGAAGCAAAGATCGAGCAGACGGCCAAGGCCGACAGCCACCACATGAGCATCGACGCCCCCTTTGGCGAGGACGACGACAACTCAATGGCCGACCTGCTGAGTTCCGGCGACGACAGCCGCACTGACAAGCAGGTAGACTATGAGTCGCTCACCAGCGACCTTGAGAACGTGCTTCGCTCAGTGCTCAAGGACCGTGAACTGAAGATTGTGCGCGAGTGCTTCGGCATCGGCTGCCAGGAGCGCGGCCTCGAGGAGATCGGCGCCGAGATGGGACTCACCCGTGAGCGTGTGCGCCAGATCCGTGAGAAGAGCATCACCAAGCTCCACGACAGCGGCCACGCCCGCATCCTGATGAAATACTTGGGATAACATCATAGAAAAAGGCTCGCAGAACTTGCGAGCCTTTTTCTATTTCTTTCCTTACTCTTTCCCGCTTTACACACTACATAAAAGTTTAAAGCACGTTTTTGCTTCCTCTTTTGCCCCTCGAAAATTTCTTGTCTATCGTTTGCCTATAGCCGAACGATCGTTTGAGTATAGCCGAACGATTGTTTGAGTATAGGCAAACGATGGTAAGGATAGGGTAAAACCCCTGTGAAGGTAGGCCCTGACCCCTATAAGGGCTATCTGCTTTCCCTGTAAGCGATGCCTTCCAACAACGTTAGAGATGCCTTCCAACAACGTCAGGAAGCATCAAAACTCATCAAAGTCTACACAAGAATCCGCAAGCCTCTGTGCATAACTGGAACTTTCATAACATCAAAAAGACACACCGAGAACCTTCGCCAGCGAGTCTATTTTGCCCAAATTCCCAAAAATCGACTCTCGTTTTGCAAAATGAGAGTCGATTTTTGCAAAACGAGAGTCTTTTTCCGCCCTTTTTGCATATCTTTGCGACGTATTAATCAACACCTTTATAGACAATGAAAAAGATTTGCATCTTACCAGTACTCTTGCTTTCCGTACTAACCGTACAGGCACAAACCGTTATCAAAGGGGACGTCAACAACGATAAGCAGGTTGGCCAACTCGATGTCAAAGAGACATCCAATGCCATCCTGGGCAAGCCCTCAGCGAACTACAATGCCGCGAATGCCGATGTCAACGGCGACGAAAAAGTCAATGCTGCTGACATCGTCAGCATACTGAACATCATCATAGCCAATAACGACAACTATCACTATAAGCGCATCGTACTAACAAAGAAAGACGGCGGGGTTGAGACCTTCGACTTTGCCGACAAGCCCGTAGTAACATATATCGGCAACGACTTGGTGGTCACCACCTCCAAGACCCGCGTGCAAACTCCTGTTTTCCTCCTGAAGGAACTGACATTTGACGACGGATGGATGGACTGAAACAAAAACAAATCAAAAAGGCGAAGATATGAAGAAAGCAATCATTTTAACATTGACGATACTCGTCTCGGCCATCACAGCCACTGCAGACGATGTTAGCGCCGAACAGGCCATTATAACAGCCCGCCAGTTCGCACTCAGTTACACCCCTAATGCGGCTCAAGTCCGCGGTGATGCAATGACGAATGTGAATCCTCAAATGGCTCACATTATAAAATCTAAGACAGTAACAGGTAAGAGCAACGTATATATTGTGAATCTTGGCGACGACAAAGGCTTTGTGGTAGTCTCTGGCGAGAATAACACTGAGGACGATGTACTCGGCTACTGCGACCACGGCTCGTTCGACCTCAACAACTGTCCCGTACAACTAAAAGACCTGCTCGGCTACTACTCCACAGCCATCGACTCTTTGCGCCATAATCCGCTATCAAGAGTCAGGACAAGAGCCGCCACACAAAATCCAAGCAAACTCGGGAATATCGTAGTTGAACCGCTAATCACTACAACGTGGAATCAGTGGGCACCCTACAATGACCTATGCCCCGAAGTTACCGAATATATGACGGATTTGGGTTATATGTACAGAGGTCGTTGTGCCACCGGTTGCGTCCCTACAGCCTTTGCTCAGGTGATGAATTACTGGAAATGGCCGAAAGTGACGCAAGGCAGACTTATAGACAGCTTTGGCGAATTCACTGGTGAGGATTTCTCCGGACATACCTACGACTGGGACAACATGATTGATGATTACAGTGGATATTACACAGATGTGCAAGCCAAGGCCATAGCACAGTTGATGGCAGATATAGGAAAGGCTATGGGCACTCACTATGGAACGGAGAAAGGCAGTCCGACAGGGTTTATGTCTATGCAACTCATCAGGAATTTCGGCTATTCGCCAGACATCAAGGTGCATAACGGCACAACAGCTGTCGCACTAACAAGCATTATGAAAGAAGAACTTGGTGAGAGTCGTCCCATACTCTATTGCGGCTATCCTAATGAAGGCGATGGACACGCATTGGTGTGCGACGGATATACGAGCAATGATTATTTCCATTTCAATTATGGATGGGGCGGTGTCGCCGACGGCTTTTACAAACTCGCTCTGACGGGTTTTGCAAACAATTGTACTATCTTTACGGGAGTTCAACCCATTGATGCCACCACCAAGCAGATTGGAGGCATTGAATATCAGCTAATTAAGAATGGCGAAGCCTATATTATAGATTATAAGGGAGCCGGCATAGACACTAGCACTGGATTGGCCCAGGAGAACGGTGAGATTGTCATTCCAAGCACCATAGAGGATAACGGGACGACATATAAGGTTACTCGTATCATTAAACAGGCATTCTTCCGCAAGGGCCACTTCACCAAGATGGTGCTGGGTGATAACATCAAAGCCATCGATGCCTATTCTTTTATGTACAGCACGATAGACGAACTGGTGTTGAGCGACAAGATGGAAATAGTGCCAGATCAGGCATTCCAATTAACCAAAATAAAGAAACTTACAATCGGATCATCTATCAAACGCATCGGCAAACAAGCCTTTGCTTTTTGCTACCTAAATGAGGTCATATGCAAGACACCAGCCTTTGAGGCAGATGACGAAGCATTCTTCAACTGTGGGTATATAGACAACGGAGCATGGCTTGATTGCATTACAAAGGTTGGAAGACAAACATTTGCCATGGCAAAGTTTGAAACCACCCCCACGTTCATGAAACTGGAGGAGGTAGGCTCACAGGCGTTTGCCAGTTGCACATTTAAGGAGGAAGAGTTTAAGGTACCACCCAAACTCAAATCCATTGAACCCGATGCCTTCTATGGAACGCGACTTTCATTTTTCAAGGTGGAAAATAATCCCAATTTCCTCTGTTCACCACTCTATCAGGAGTTTCTGTGCAACAGTAGTGGTACAAGCGTAATCACAATGGTTAACTATAGACGACTGAACTGGGATATGCCAGAGACTGTCGTTAAGTTGGAACCACGCAGTATTCGTACAGCGGTCAATCCCATACCTGCTACAATAGTAGAGATGGAGGGGGCATATAAAGACATTGAGCAGTTGTCCTACCTAACGTGTCTGGCCGTAATCCCGCCAGAAATTACCGACACTTCGTTCAACGAGAAGATATTTGAGAATGAAGACTTGAGGCTGTATGTTCCCGAGGGCACTTATGACCTATATGCCAATGCACCTGGATGGAGGCGCTTCCCACGCATAATTGACAGGGAGGAGTACACCCCTGTTGAGCCAAAGGGAGTGCAGTATAGCATGGTGCTTAACGGTACCGACGATACTGGCCAGCGAGTGATGATGCCGTTGAACGAGGTAGCAGGCGTCAGCGTCAGTGACGACGGCAAGAGCGTAGTTATCAAGCGTAACGGCAAAAGCCCCATCACCACATCCATCGATGCTCTTGGCAGCATCACGTGGAAAGCGGGCTTCGTCTATGAGAATGAGGAGACCTTCGACCTCAACGAATCCACACTGACAGTAGAGGCCAGTAAGTGTACTGTAAAGTTCGACCCTACCGTCATCGACGGTGACGTTCAGTTATCCATTCGCAACTCCGTCCTTAAGCCCGATGTTGTCGAGGGTGTGATACGCGGACAATCCATCGACCTGAGCCTATCCGACGGTCGCCATGAACTGACGGGAACGGTATCCATCACAGTGCCTGTCACCGTCGGAACTGACGAGACGGTATGTGCAGCCTACTACAATGAGGATACGGGCGAGTGGGAACCAACCTATTTCGAATACGATGCTGCTACTGGAAAGGCCACCATCACGGCCAATCACCTATCGACCTACAGCATCTTCGAGGTGCAGAACGCTAACACCAAGAATTTGAAGTTGAGCCTCTATCAGGAAGCCCCCGTCATGTATGGACTCGTAGAAGGAACAGAGTTCCTGCTTGACATCGTGTCAGGTGTAGATCCTGAATGGGAAATGGCTCACAAGGCCAGAGAGAATGCAGATCTCTGGAAAAGTATCGGCCTCGATGTGATTTACAGTGCAGCCAACGGCGCCCTGGAAGCCACTCTGGGTTATAAGCCATTCGCTGAACAGATAGACAATGCCGTAGAGGCGATGGGCTATCTAGGCACGGCTCTCACCATCCTCGATGTGCTTCGGGCCGATATCAAAGGAGACAATGTGGCAGTGGCATCTGGAACGATGAAGGCTATTCTAGGACACTACCAGGGCGTGGCCTCGTCGTTCATCGGCACCCCAATCATGGCCGCATCAATGGCCGGGGTGGCTGCCATTGGTATCTGCCTAGATAGATTCGGCACGATGGTACAGGAGCGTAAGGTGGATCTCTACCGTGAAGCGTACAGCATCTACTATAGTCGTGAAGGTGCAAAGGTGGTATCAGGAACATCAAAATACGGTCTAAACTGGTATCGAAGTATCACAGACTGGTACAATGTGTTCTATGCGCTCATGCAGAATCCTATGACTGCCAATGAACTGAATAAGGCCATTGAGAAAGAGGTGCGTGACTACTGCGACCGTTTCTGGGGTGACACCGATGCCCAGGCCATGTGTGTCGCCGAGGCCAAGGCACATGGACTCTCTTCATGGTTCTTCCCCGATGCTGCCACACGAAAGACTATCAGTGACGAGTATTATGCTGAACTGATGAACGGCTGGCTTCCGGCTGTCATCACCTCTGTACGCAACCACATGAAGGTGGAGGCTTATAACCGCTATGCAAAAGCAGCCAAGAGCGTGGCCGCAATGGTGAATACCCAGATAGGCCTACGCATCATAGACAAGTCGTGGAAAGAGGATGAACCCTCTAAGTATGAGGGATGGGAGGTTCGCTTCAGTCATATCCCGTCAGACGTGGCTAACAAAAAGGACTGGCAGTGTACACTCAACGAAAAAGGACGCGCTACGATAGGCTTGTTCACGGAGTACGCTCTCATTGTGAACGACATGCCCACACGTGTGACACTAGTTAAACCGACGGGCAAGGCTGTGGCCGACTACCCGTTCTACATCACCACAAAGAAAGGTAAGCAGATAATCGATATTGACATATCAAAGGGCGGAATTGATGTGGAGAACCCACAACTCGACGGACTCGAACTGACGTACGACCCCTCAGAGGTTACTATCAGCTACGAAGTCTACGGAAAAGATGAATATGGAGAGTACATCTCGCTATTTACACCAGAATGGGGCATAACACTCAACAATGTGCCCACCTACAAACACATCAACTTCCAAAACGAAATAGAGAAATTCTTCAGCCGTCATGAGTTTATCACCGTTGACAAATCGGGCAATGTCAAAATAGGCGACGACATCATGTGCCAATTGAATGGTAGCGAAGCTAGAGGCAAATTCTCTATCAACACGACCTATCCATTTACGGAGAAAACAAAAGAGGAATTCGTCAATATATTCAATAATGAAAACGAAGAGCTGGTATATCGATATGACAACTTGCTTAACGGCACACTCAAGCACAAGATTGAAGGCGAGTTTAAACTGACCCGCAATGACAACTCGACATACAGCGTTGAATATACCGGTAATGGATCTTACGAAATTGAGGCAGAAGTGGTGAGTAGAATCGACAACTTGATAAGTTACACAACAAACGGTTCCGAACGTGTGACAGAAGGCCACAACGTCAAGGTTGCAGACGTAACTACCCGAATAGTGAATGCCAATGGCAATGTCACGTTGAAATATAATACTGCACTGATGGAATAAGGAGCATACTAATGTCACATTAGGACCAGAATACTTTTTGCCATTCGTTAAGCTACATGCATGGGAAACGTTTGGACCCAAAGGCTGTCTTGACCTTCAATGTGGTCCTTAAATACCGACAGTCGACAGATGAGAGTATGCAGCTAACATCATAAATAAAGGCCCGCTAACCAGCGAGCCTTTGTTTATGATGTTCGTCTACTCTCCATCGGGAGCCTGTCCGATGAGTTCCATAAACTCGTCGAGCTTCGGGGTGATGATGATTTGAGTGCGACGGTTACGCTGTTTGCCAACCTCGGTGTCGTTGCCAGCGACGGGATTGTACTCGCCACGGCCACCAGCCGTCAGACGTTTCGGATCGACACCGTAATCGTTCTGCAGAGCCTGAACCACGCTCGAGGCACGCAGGGCAGAGAGGTCCCAGTTGTTGCGGATGTTCGGCTTGGAGATGGGCACATTGTCCGTGTTACCCTCGATGAGCACGTCGTAGTCCTTATAGTCCTTGATGATCTTAGCGATCTTCGACAGTGTCTCTGCAGCACGGCTGTTGATCTCGTAGGAACCGCTCTTGTAGAGCATGTTGTCGGCCAGCGAGATATAGACCACACCCTTGAGCACCTGCACATCGACCTCCTTCAATTCCTCCTTCGAGAGCGAACGGGTGAGGTTATTTGTCAGCACCATGTTCAGCGAGTCGCTCTTCGACTTCACCTCCACGAGGTGTCGGATGTACTGGTTCGACTCATTGATCTGATCAACGAGTTTCTCGATAGAGACATTGTTCTGCGAGGCATTCGTCAGGCTCTTGTCGAGCGACTCCTGCAATTTGGCATACTTGTCCTCTGCGTTCTTGAGCAGCTGCTGCATGCCACGGTTTTGCTCTTCGAGGGCTCCAATGCGCGCGTTTTTCGCTGCAAGGTCCTCACGGGCGGCCTGCAGGTTCTCGGTGAGCGACTTGTTCTCTGTCTGGCAATTTGCCAGATCTTTCTTACTGGCGCAGCTCGACAGTATCAGTCCACATGCCAGCGCCGTCAAAATCACATTTTTCTTCATCATTGCGTAGATTTTAGTTGGTGAATTCTTTTTATTATTTATGTATGACAACCTTACGGCTGGTGCCATCGGGGTTACGCCGGATGAAGATACCAGCGCGCGAGGGCGACGCCGAGAGTCGGCCCCCATTCAGATCGTACCACACAGCGGCCTCGCCTGTCTTTGCCGTCGTGACGCCCTTGACAGCGGTGCCATCGCCCATGAAGGTGAACGACACGGTGCCATCGTCAGCCAACTGGATGTTGGTGATAGGCTTCGACATCTTGTACTCAAAGGCGGCATTGGCGTTGAAAAGGGTGGCAGCAGGGGTTGTATCGTCTGTCAAGCTCTGTATCGACACACCTGTCTCAGGATTGACATAGGGATAGGTAGTAGTGCTGAGGTAAATGCTACGCAGACGCTTGTCCATCGTGTATTTACTCATATCCTTGCCGTTCTGAGCAGGATCCCAGTCCTTGTAGTTCTTACCGTCGGGATGGAAGAGATCGTAGCGGAAATGGTCCTTCTGTGTGTTCACCACGTTGTCGCTCCAGGCGATAGGGTCGTAGTCGACATGGCAGATGAGCAGGCCGTTACCTGGCACGCCGTAGTCCCAACCCGACTGGCAGCGATTCTCGAGGATGTAGTATTCATCGGGGATGCCGGAGTTGCGCACGAGATAGGCGGTGCCACCCTCGCTGACAGGTTTCATGCCAGTGACAGTGGTCGCCTCGTTGAGTTCCACAGGAGTATCCCACCCGAGGAGCATCTTCTCCAAGGCGGAGAAGTTAGGCGGACACCACCCCCAGTTGATGTAGTTGCCACCATCCATGAGGTCCCAGTCGTCGACAACGGAGAAACCGGCATTCGAAGTGGGATAGAGGTCGGGCAGGCCAAGACAGTGGGCAAACTCGTGGATGATAGTGCCGATGCCACAGGAGCCATTGACATCATCCCAAAGTTCGGTGCTTATAGATGACATGGAGACATACTTTCCGCCAGGAGTCTGGAAATAGTCGTAACTTGTACTAGGCCATATATAACCTTTGTTATTACCATAGGCACCGTTGTATCCCGCAGCAATGAAGAGCACCTGATCTACCTGATCGTCGCCGTCCCAGTCGTAGATGGAGAAGTCGACATCGCTTGTACGGCACAGACTCTTCATGACATCATGGATGGCGTACGACCCGTAGTTGGTGCCACCGGTCTTATTGGCTACCGTCGTATCGGCCTGTATGGGGCCATAGAGGTCGAACTGCACGTTGAACCGTCCACCAGACTGTTCACGGAAATAGTCGGCTACGCAGCCTTTCCCCACCCCCTCGTTATAACCAGGTTCGTTGAAGATACGGTTATAGAAGGCCACAGGGTCGTCCGTGCTGAATGCACGGTCTTTGAACGTGATGAGAACCACAGGCTGACGATAGGTCTTCTGCGGGTCCCAATCGTTACGGACGGAGGGCAGCACGGCACGGGTACCACGGGTGGCGACGGTATCCGGGCGTACACATGGTATACGACGCTGGGCACTGACCGCACCTGCGGCCAGTGCCAGCACCATAATAATGATCCACCTACTTCGCATTAGGGCACCAGGGCTTCAGGGTCTTGAAGAAGTCGTTGCCCTTATCATCGACAAGGATGAAAGCGGGGAAGTCTTCCACGTCGATCTTCCAGATAGCCTCCATGCCAAGCTCTGGATACTCAACACACTCAATCGACTTAATGCTCGACTGCGAGAGCACGGCAGCCACGCCACCAATAGAGCCGAGATAGAAGCCACCATATTTCTTGCAAGCCTCTGTCACCACGTCTGAGCGGTTGCCCTTGGCAATCATCACCAGCGAGGCACCCAGCGACTGGAACTCGTCCACGTAGGGATCCATACGGTTGGCCGTGGTGGGTCCCATTGAACCACAGGGATAGCCCTCCGGTGTCTTGGCTGGGCCGGCATAGAGCACGGGATATTTCTTGAAATAGTCGGGCATGGGCTCTCCAGCATCAATACGTGCCTTCAACTTGGCGTGGGCAATATCCCTGGCTACGATAATCGTGCCCTTCAGGTTTACACGAGTGGAGACGGGGTACTTCGACAATTCCTTGCGCACGGCGTCGATACCCTCGTTGAGGTCGATTTCGATGGTGTTTTGTCCCTCACCGGCCTTTGCATATTCTGCAGGGATGAGTTCTGATGGGGTCGCATCCATCTTCTCCAGCCAGATACCGTCGGCATTGATCTTCGCCTTGATGTTACGGTCGGCAGAGCAACTGACACCCATGCCAATCGGACAAGAGGCGCCATGACGGGGCAGGCGGACGACACGGATGTCATGAGCCAGGTACTTACCACCGAACTGGGCACCGAGACCGATCTTGTGAGCCTCTTCAAGCAGTTTCTGCTCCAGGTCGATGTCGCGGAAGGCACGGCCCGTCTCATCGCCTGTGGTGGGCAGACCGTCGTAATACTTGATAGAAGCGAGTTTTACCGTCAGCAGATTCTTCTCTGCCGAGGTGCCGCCAATCACGAAGGCGATATGATACGGAGGACAGGCTGCCGTGCCCAGCGATTTCATCTTCTCTACGAGGAAGGGGATAAGCGTACCCTCGTTCTGTATCGTGGCCTTTGTCATCGGATAGAAGTAGGTTTTGTTGGCAGAGCCACCACCTTTGGCGACAAACACAAACTTATACTCAGCACCCTCAGTGGCCTCGATGTCGATCTGGGCAGGGAGGTTGCAACGGGTATTCACCTCGTCGTACATGGTCAACGGCGCGTTCTGGGAATAGCGCAGGTTGTCCTGGGTGAAGGTGTTGAACACACCCCGCGACAAAGCCTCCTCGTCTTCGAAGCCTGTCCACACCTGCTGACCCTTCTCACCATGGATGATGGCCGTACCCGTGTCCTGACAGAAGGGCAGGATGCCGCGGGCAGCCACCTCGGCATTGCGCAGGAACTGCAGGGCCACATATTTATCGTTCTCCGAGGCCTCGGGATCGCTGAGGATCTGGGCCACCTGCAGGTTATGTTCGCGACGCAGCATGAACTCCACATCATGGAAGGCCTGCTGGGCCAACAGCGTCAGTGCCTCTTTGGATACCTTTACGATTTGCTTACCTTCGAACTCGGTGGTGCTTACGCCCTCTTTCGTCAAAAGCCGGTACTCTGTCTTGTCTTCGCCCACTTGGAACATGGGGGCATACTTAAATTCTACTGTTTTTGCCATAATTGTATTTGTTTAATAGTAATCTGTGAATAATCAGTGGCTTAATAGCCGAATACTTCTTCCGTGGTAAGGTGCTTCACGGGACCTATCTTCTCAAGCGCCGGCATATCCAGGACCTTCTCATCGCCGAGGATGATGTAACGGTAAGCTTTATTAGCCATCGTCTGCTTCTCGAAATCCACGATATCCTTCAGTTCCACCTTCGCCAGATTCTTATAGATCAGTTCATTGAAACTTGTGCTGAGTCCCAGGCGCTGGGCCACGAGATAGGAATTAAAGATGCCCAGTTTTGTAGTACGGGTACTGGCCAGACGCTTGGTGACGGCATCCTTGGCAATCTGGAAGGCCGTCTCACTGGTCGGCATCTCGTCGAGAATCTCCTTGAAGTGCGTGATACAGTCAGCCATCTTATCATTCTGGGTGATGATATGGGTCATCACATACTCCTTACGACCCTTCCATGAAGGGCTGTAGTAGTAAGCATAAGCATTATAGGCCAGTCCGCGCGACTCACGCATTTCCTGGAATACGATGCCATTCATGCCGCCGCCAAAGTATTCATTGAACACCTCCTGCACAGCGGCCTCTTCTGGATTCCAGTCGCGACCCTCGTTATGATAGAGACGCATATAGATGTTCTTCGCGTCGTAGGGAGCAATCATCACTTCGTTCTCCGTAGCCTGTTGGGCAAGATAGGGCTTGTTTTGGGGCGCAACGGACTGTTGCTGCACAGTCATCTGTTGCTGCGCTGTCAACAACGCTGCCATGTCGTCCATCGCCATCGGACCGTAGTAAGCCACTTTGTGCTCATAGCCGGACAGGCCTTTCAACAGGTCTGTGAACATCTTCGGACTGGCACTCTTAAGTTGCTGCTCGCTCATCACGTCTCGCTGACTATTGCGCTCACCCATGGTGGCATACGAATAGAGGTGGCTGAAATAGTTTTGCTGACTCTTTTTGGCGTCGTCCCTCTGCTTCAGCGTCAGGCTAACCAGTTGGTCGTAGGCAGTCTGGTCGGGCTTAGCATGTTGCAGGAGGTCTTCGAGAAGTGCCAAGGCTGCAGGCATGTTCTCACTAAGTCCTGACAGACTGACGGTAATCTGCTCTGGACCGACATTAACGTTCCAGTCGCACGCCAGTTCATAGAATTTCTGACGGAGGTCAGCCGCAGAATACGTCTCCGTTCCCAGATAACTCAGGTAGTCGGCAGCAACCTGGTAACGGTTGTCAGCACTCTGCCCGAAGTCGTAATAGAATACGAGGTTGAACAGTCCGTTGGTCTCATTCTTGACATAGTAAAACGGCTCTCGGATGGCGATATCCTTTTTAAAATCCACGAACCTGGGCTGTATGGGCACCACCTGAGAGTTCTGGATATCCTTCACGAACTGGCTCATCTGGTCACGGTTAGTGGGAATCGGCGTGATGGCTGGCTTGTCAATCTTCTTCTGTGTGGAGTCGATGCCCTGTTTCTTATACACTGTGATATAGCCGTCGGTAAAGAACTGGTTGGCGAAAGCCACCAACTGGTCCTTGGTGATCTTCGAGATGCGGTCGATGCGGCCTACCTCCTGCTTCCAGTCCACCTCGTTGATAAAGGCATCGACAAACATGTCTGCCCGTCCCTGATTGCTCTCCAGCAACTGATAGTAACTACGCTTCTTGTTGTTGATGATACTGGGCAGGAGATTATCAGGGAAGTCGCCCTTCTTCAGTTTGTCAATCTCGGCGAGCATGAGGCCCTTCACCTCATCCAGGCTCTGTCCCTGCTTCGGCGTTCCCATCAGCAGGAAGCCACCATGATCGTGCAGCAACTCACACCCACCGGCAGCACGCTGTACCTTCATTGTCTGGTTCAGGTCGAGGTCAAAGAGTCCGGCCCGTCCGTTGCTCAGCACATCCTCCATCAACTGCAAGGTGTCTGCCTGCATAGCGTTGGCCTGCTTGGCACGCCAGGCCACCCAGATCTGCTCAGCCTCCTGTCCGATGACGGTGGTGTCCTTCGGTGATGTCAGCGGAGGCAACGGGGCAAAAGTGGGCTGGGCCACATCCTTGCCAGGCTTCCAGGAAGAGAAGTACTTATCTATGATAGCGATAGTCTTGTCAGGATCCAGGTCACCAGCCATGCAGATAGCAACATTATTAGGTACGTACCATTTATTAAAATAGTTCTTGATATTTACGATTGAAGGATTCTTCAGATGCTCCTGCGTACCGATGGTGGTCTGCAGACCGTAGGGGTGATTCGGCCACAGCATCTTGGAACAAGTGGCAAAGAGTTTGCGCATGTCTGAACTCAGGCCGATGTTATACTCCTCATACACGGCCTCCAACTCCGTATGGAAGCCGCGGATCACCATGTTCTGGAAGCGGTCGGCCTGGATCTTTGCCCAGTTCTCAACCTCGTTTGAGGGGATGTCCTCTGTATAGCACGTCACATCGTTCGAGGTATAGGCATTAGTGCCCTCTGCGCCAATGGCCGCCATCAGTTTGTCGTACTCGTTGGGTATGAAGTACTGGGCAGCCACCTGACTCACGCTGTCGATCTCATGGTAAGCCTGCTTGCGTGCCTCTGGGTCTGTGAGTCTGCGATAGGCTTCATAGCGCTGCTCTATCTCTGCCAACAGCGGCGCCTCTGCCTCAGGGTTGTTCGTACCAAACTGTTTCGTTCCCTTAAACATCAGATGCTCCAGATAGTGGGCCAATCCTGTGGTCTCTGCCGGATCGTTCTTAGAACCTGTCCTCACGGCGATATAAGTCTGGATACGTGGTTTCTCGGCATTCACACTCAGGAACACCTTCAGACCATTGTCAAGGGTATAGATGCGAGTCTGCATCAAGTCGCCCTCAACAGTTTCATACTTGTAATCCTTGGCCTGCACACCCATTCCGAGTATCATACAAACCACAGCCATCAACAAACGCTTTATCATATCATAAACTTTAAACTATAAACCGCAAACTAATTTTCATAGTCAGTCTCGTGGTCAAGCTTCTCTACGAACTCATCGAAAACTTCTTTCTCTACATCGCCCATAGCATACTCTTTCTCCGCATCCTTGCGAATCTCTGCAATCCAGGCTCGACGAGCCCTGACATAGTCGCCACGGATATGCTCGCAGGCCTTGACATCGAGCGAATCAAGCTGATAATAATCGAGTATCATCTGGTAGCTCCAAGCCCAACGGTAGTCGCTGTAGTGGTTGTTGATCTCCGTGAAGCGATCGAGCACTTGCTGGATATTGTCGATGACACCCGTCTTGATATCGCTGATGAGTCGCTGCTCTTCACTCTCAGGCAGCAACAGTCCGCTGAGGTCTATCCAGCGTCCCTTGCCAGTGGCTGATGCAGGTTGTCCGATATAGCCTTCTTTTTGAGCGCGCTTCAGCACGGCCCCCATGTAGATACGCAGGGCAATATCGTAATACTTCAGTCCCTTGCGCAAAGAAGAGGCATTAATCACATACTCGTGGAAGTTGTAGGTCGACACATTGTCACCAGAGGCCTCGCGCAGGGCCTTCAAAATCTTGATTCCCTCCATGATCTCCCCCACGGTGAAAGGCGAAAGCCAGTCGAAGTTGATGATACTCTTCCGCGACTGCTTCGAACGCTTGTCGCGCTTGGGCCATTTCTTGATATCACGATAGAGACCCACGGTAGTAATATTTCTGCCCGGCACCAGATAGCAGTCATCGCCATAAGCCACGAGATAAGAGAAGGGGAGATTGCGCGTGTCGGGATGGTGCATCAGCTTACCAAAACACACACTGAAGGCGCCGATGGTAGCAGGCATCAGGATATAGGCGCCTGAAGCCGTCTTCGTGCCACGCTCAAGCGTTCCCCAGTGCAAGGGGCCCATCTTATAGGCATGGTTGGAGAAGTTTGTATTCGATCCGGCATTATAGAACGAGAACTCTCCCCCGATGAGCAGCGAGCTCTTATGGTGCGAGGCCGAGAAGGGTCCGCAGAAGGCGGCACAGGCCTCACCGTTGGCCATGTACGAATTGGCAAAGAACAGGCTGGCCTCTGCCGTAAAGCCGTTGGTGACCTGACAGGCCTCACCCACAAAACAGTCTTGCATCTTCACGGAGTTATTGATAGAACAGCCATCACAGATGATAGAGTTCTCACAAATCACACCTGTACCGATAAACACAGGGGCATCCATCGACGACATCACCGTGCACTCCGACAGGCGAGCTGCGCCACTAATCTCACAGTCGCCCTTGATGATGGTGTTTGTTATATCCTTGGCATTGATGATCTTCACATTGTTCCCAATATAACCACGATCTGGACGTGTCACGCGGAGCTCGTCTTCAATCATCTGCTGGAGTGTGCGACGCAGTTCTTTGTCGCCATAGTGCTTCACCATAAACGATGCCAGTTGTGAGTTTAATTCACGGAAAATCGTCACATTGCCGTCGCCCATCTCATTGAGCACGCTGATGACCGAGCCCTCGCCGAAGGTGGCATCGTCTGTTGTCTCCAACGTGCAGATGTTCGATATATAGCAGTCGTTACCTATGGTGTAGTTGTTGATATAATTACCTACCTTTTCTATAAGGCAGTCGTTGCCAACAGTCACGTTGCGCAGGGTTGTGTCATTAATGCCGGAATGTTTGAAGAAACCTTTTGTCACCTCTACCTGCTTATTGAATTCTCCCAGACGAATATCGCCATAGAAAATTACTCGGTGGAAGTTGTAGGGCTTAAAGCCCTCTGCCACCATCACTCTCTGCCAGTCCTCAGCCCAGCAGCCATTGTTCTCCAAGACTTCAATCTCGGTTTGTGTCAGTTGTCTGTATTCAGTCATAGTCTTGATATAAAAAATCGTTATAGGGATATTTCTGTACGTGCAGTTCGCGCACTCGTTTGTAGAGTATTTCGCGAAGCTCGTTGATATTCTGTTTCTGCCGTGCAGAGATGAAGACGCACTCCATATAGTGCTGGTTCTCACCCGTCCGTGCCATCCATGTTCGCTTCAACTCATCAAGCGTAATGTTTTCCTTCGTGGCAGGCGTCAGATCGTCCTCCTCTTTCTCCACCCATGTATAGGCATCGATCTTGTTGAACACGAGTATCATAGGGGTCTCGGCACAGCCCAGTTCCTGTAGCGTGTGTTCCACCACACTGATTTGCTCCGCAAAGTCGGGATGCGAGATATCTACCACATGCACCAACAAGTCTGCCTCGCGCACCTCATCGAGGGTCGACTTAAAAGATTCAACTAAGTCTGAGGGTAGTTTACGGATGAAACCCACGGTGTCGGCCAATAGGAAAGGTAGGTTGTCGATGGCCATCTTTCTTACAGTGGTGTCGAGGGTGGCAAAAAGTTTATTCTCTGCAAACACATCGCTCTTCGACAGGAGGTTCATCATCGTTGACTTTCCCACGTTGGTATAGCCCACGAGCGCCACGCGGATGAGCCTGCCACGGTTCTTACGCTGCGTAGTCTTTTGTTTGTCTATCTCCAACAGCCGCTGCTTCAACAAGGTGATACGCTGAAGGATAATACGACGGTCCATCTCCAACTGCGTCTCACCGGGTCCGCGCAGACCCACCGAACCCTTGCCACCTCCAGAGCCAGAGCCACCGCCCTGACGTTCCAGGTGGGTCCACAACCGTTGCAGACGGGGTAGCATGTAACGGTGCTGGGCCAGCTCCACCTGGGCTTTAGCCTCAGCTGTCTGTGCCCTCATAGCGAAGATGTCGAGGATGAGCGAGGTTCGGTCGAGGATCTTCACCTGCAACTCTTGCTCTATATTACGAATCTGCTTTGCAGAGAGCTCATCGTCGAAGATCACCATCCCCACTGGCTGAGGTTCTTTTTTTGAGGAAAGGGGAAGGTGGAAAGAGGAAGGAGATTTGTCTGATAACTGTGTATTCTCATCCCACATTCCACTTTCTTCTTTCCTCGAATCTATCCACTCATCGTAAGCATCCTGACACGCCTTGATATATTGTTTGATTTCCTGAAGTTTGCCACTGCCAACATAGGTCGTCTGACTCGGACCGCCCACCTTCTGGGTGAACCGTTTCACCGTCACAGCGCCAGCAGTATCTGCTAAGAATTCCAATTCGTCGAGATATTCTTTCGTCTTGGCCTCATCTTGCTCCTTGGTAATCAGTCCAACCAGCACTGCTGTCTCGGCCTTCGCTTCTGATATTACAAATTCTTTCAATCTTAACTGTCTTTTTTGCGCACAAAGATAAGGCTTTTCCACGAGAGTACGGACGGATTAACACACATTAATAAAAAAAATATCCCATTTCTCTTTCATTTTTTCAGATTTTTTGTATTTTTGCACCCAGATTACGAACCAACTAAACATTAAAACGTTATGAGAGTAATTATCCAATCAGACTATCAGAAGCTGTCGCAGTGGGCGGCAAACCACGTTATTGAACGTATTAACAAGTTCAACCCAACGCCCGACCACAAGTTCGTCCTTGGCCTCCCCACAGGCTCCTCCCCCGTAGGTATGTACAATGCCCTCGTCGAGGCCAATCGTGCTGGCAAGGTGTCATTCAAGAATGTCATCACCTTTAACATGGACGAGTACGTGGGCCTGCCAGAAACACACCCTGAGAGCTATCACGCTTTCATGGCCCGCAACCTCTTCGACCACATCGACTGTCCCAAGGAGAACATCCACATCCTCAACGGTAACGCCCCCGACCTTATCGAGGAGTGTGCCAAGTACGAGGCCATGATACAGGAGGCAGGCGGCATCGACCTTTTCATCGGAGGTATTGGCCCAGATGGCCACATCGCCTTCAACGAACCCGGTTCGTCACTGCGCAGTCGTACCCGCATGAAGACTCTCACAACTGACACCCGTATCGCTAATAGCCGTTTCTTCGGCGGCAAACCTGAGAACGTGCCTGCTCACGCTTTGACTGTGGGCGTAGGCACAGTAATGGATGCCCGCGAGGTAATGATTTTAGCCAATGGCCACCTGAAGGCCCGTGCTCTCCAGGCAGCCATTGAGGGGAGCATCAACCATATGTGGACCATCAGCGCCCTTCAGATGCACGCTCACGGCATCATCGTCTGTGACGAGGAGGCCGCCGACGAATTGAAGGTTAGTACCTACAAGTATTTCAAGGACATTGAAAGCGATCAGCTGTTGTAATGAGAAAAGCTATTTTATCCATATTATTAGCGTCATCAGTCTTCGCATGGGCTGGTGACGTTATCATTTCGTCACCAGACAGCAACCTTCAGGTCACCATCAGCGACGCAGGCGGACGGCTCTATTATACAGCCAGCCTCAACGACCAGCAGATGATACTTCCCTCGGCCTTGGGACTGAAGACCAGCATTGGTGACTTCAGTAAGAAATTGTCAATTGTCAATTCGCAATTGTCTGCTGTAAGCGACGCCTACTCGATGCGTGGCACCAAAGCCTCGAAGGGTGACTACAAAGCCACAAGGGCCGTGCTCGACATCGAGAACGCTGACCACCAGCGTTTTTCCGTCGTCTTCCAGGTGTCAAACAACGACATCGCCTTCCATTATGCTATTCCGCGCCAGCAGTGGGAGGGAAAAGACACAAAACGTCTGCGTATCAGGAGCGAGCTAAGCAGCTTCAACTTTCCCAATGGTACCACAACGTTCATCTCACCACAGATAGGCCCAGAGACAGGCTGGGAGCAGACGAAGCCCAGCTATGAGGAAGTGTATAGCGCGGATGCCGCATTGGACACTGCCTCGAGATATGGTCATGGCTACATCTTCCCTGCCCTCTTCCACCTGCCACAGGGATGGGCGCTCGTCAGTGAGACAGGTGTAGGTTCAAGCTATTGTGGAAGCCATCTCTCTGACTATCAGGCAGGTATGGGCTATACCATCGCCTACCCTGATGCTGGCGAGAACAATGGTTTTGGCACCGCCTTCGCCGCCATCCCACTGCCTGGCAAGACTCCATGGCGCACCATCACCATAGGAACCACCCTCAAACCCATCGTCGAAACCACCATCAGCTATGACCTCGTCGAGCCCTGCTACGAGCCCTCCATCGCCTATCAGCCAGGGCGCTACACCTGGAGCTGGCTCATCTGGCAGGATCAGAGCATCAACTACGACGACCAAGTAAAGTTTATCGACCTCGCCGCCACAATGGGATTCGAATACTGCCTCGTAGACAACTGGTGGGACACGCAGATAGGCCGCGACCGTATCGCAGAGCTTTCGAAGTATGCCCAGTCGAAAGGTGTACACCTCTTATTATGGTATAACAGCAACGGTTTCTGGAACGATGCCCCACAAGGGCCTCGCGACTGCATGGCTACAGCTATCGCCCGCGAGCGAGAGATGCGCTGGATGCAGTCGATAGGCATTAAGGGGATCAAGGTCGATTTCTTCGGTGGTGACAAACAGGAGACGATGCGCCTCTACGAAGATATCCTCAGTGACGCCAACCGCTACGGCCTGCAGGTGGTCTTTCACGGCTGCACCGTGCCGCGCGGCTGGGAGCGGATGTATCCCAATTTCGTCGCCTCAGAGGCTGTGCTTGCCTCGGAGAACGTGTTCTTCAATGAGGATGCCGCCATCCGAGAGCCCTTCGACCTCACGCTACACCCCTTCTGTCGCAATGCCACAGCCTCGATGGACTGGGGTGGCATCATCATGAACAAGCGTCTGTCGCCAGACAACAAGAGTCGCCACCCACGACACACGACAGACATCTTCGAGATGGCCTCGGGCATCATCATGCAGACATCCGTACAGTGTGTGGCCATGCAGCCAAACAACCTAACGGAGCTTCCCCATTTTGAAATGGATTTCCTTCGTCAGCTACCTACGACTTGGGAGGAGACACGCTTCATCGACGGCTATCCAGGCCGCTATGTCGTCATTGCCCGAAAAGCCCTTAACGGGCGATGGTATGTTGCCGGCCTCAACGCCCTCAAGGAGCCACTGACGCTCACCCTCGACCTGCCCATGTTTGCACCGGGACAAACGCTGCAGTACTATGTTGACTCCAAGGCCGGCGAGCCCATACTCACCACACTGAAGCCTGACAAGAAGGGGCGCGCCAAGGTCACCATCCAGCCCAACGGAGGCCTCATCATACAGTAGCCTCTACTCGCCATAGGAATAACCCTCACCCACTGAAAGCAAAACAACTTGTTTTACTTATGCACTGTTAGGGCCTTCTGCCTATCACAAACAAAAGATCCCCCGCCAGGCACGCTGACGGGGGATCATCATAAAAAACGATTCCTATATAAATATCTCACGACATTTCTGCAACATTCTTCGTTGGTTCCGTCTTCTTGGGAAGGTCGAGTTCCTCGTAGACAGAATTGTTTGACTTGTATTCCGGTACAATCTGCTTCATCATTCGTACCGTCTCCATATCATTATACTTCTTCGAGATGGTTATCAAGTCGTCGATAGCTTGCTTCACCTCGTTGAAGTCGTAGGGTCGTACTTCAGCAATGCGGATCTTCTTGTGGAAGGTAGGCTTTGTAGTCTCCTTGTCGCCCAACACTTCCTCGAAGAGTTTCTCACCCTCGCGCAGGCCTGTGTACTCTATTTTCACATTCTTCGCTCCTGAAAGGCTAATCATGCGCTTCGCCAGGTCAGCAATCTTTACCGGTCGTCCCATGTCGAAGACGAATATCTCGCCACCATTCCCTTTCGTGCCAGCCTCGAGCACAAGCTTACATGCCTCTGGGATGAGCATGAAATAGCGGATAATGTCGGGATGAGTGACGGTGACTGGGCCGCCCTTCCGAATCTGCTCTCGGAAGAGGGGTATGACGGAGCCATTTGATCCCAAGACATTTCCAAAACGGGTGGTGACGAACTGTGTAACTGGCTTGAAATCGGCTGCCAGTTGAAGTCCAGGACCGCCGTACTGCGTGGTTTTGATAGCGCGATCGAGCGTCTGAACATAGATCTCGCAAATGCGCTTCGAGCAGCCCATGACGTTGGTCGGATTCACAGCCTTATCCGTAGACACCATCACGAACTTGCGCACGCCGTATTTTACAGACAGGTCTGCAATAACCTTCGTACCGTAAACATTATTCATAACCGCCTCAGAGGGATTGTCTTCCATCATTGGCACATGTTTATAGGCGGCAGCATGAAACACATACTCTGGACGGAACTGGTTGAAGATGGCATCCATGCGCGACATGCTGCAGACGGTGGTTACCACAACATGCACATCGATATTTGGATACTCCTTGGCCATCATTAGCCGCAGGTCGTGCTGAGGTGTCTCCGCCTGATCGATAAGCATCATCGATGCAGGCTTACAGGTAGCAATCTGACGTACCATCTCTGAGCCGATGGAGCCGGCAGAGCCTGTAATGAGGATGCGACGGCCGCTGAGCAACTCACTCACCGACTTCATGTCGACCTTAATCTCGGCACGCGGCAACAAGTCTTCTACCGACACCTCCTTGAGCTGAATATCCTCCATATCCGACTTGTCATCCTCCTCGCCAGGCTTCTCAACCTCAATGGCGTTCTGGGCCATGAATATCTTAACGCCATTGCTGATGAGCAGATCCTGTAGATCCTGGTTCTTACGGAAATCATTGGTGCGGTAGGGTGACACAAGTACAGCACCGATATGATAGTCGTCGATCACCTTTCGCAGATCGTCCTCCATCGTGAACACCTTTTCACCAACAAGCTGATTATGACGCAGGCGACGGTTGTGAGAGATAAAACCTTTAAGAATGAATCGCCGCGGGGTCTGGGTGCGGATACTCTCTGCTAGGCCCACACCGCCACTCTGTGCACCATAGACCAACACCCGCAAGGCACTATTGTCAGCGGTAGACACGTCGTAGACAGTCTTCACCAGCACACGCATAGCCCACATCAAGAGCGTAGCAAGGACGAACATCAGAACAATCTGACGGCCTGACAGCGGCTCGAAATACTGGCTTGGTGCCGAGAACATAAAATAATGTACACCCAAGGCCAGCACCAGCGACACAATATTTGCATACGCCACTCGCATCAGGTCGATGAATGAGGAATAGCGCACAATGCCTGCATAAGTATGGAAATAACGGATACCAATAACACTCAAGCACAGATAGACGAACAACGAAGCAAGTAGTGTCGGCATGCGCATTGTCAGATCAGCCCAGTTGGTGAAAATCCAGTAGCTGATGATACCCGATGCCAATAGGATGAGCATATCAAGCACGAAGATGCTCCAATAGGGCAGTGAGTTTCGGCGGAAATACCAATTTGCCAGTTTACGGAAGAAAGTCATAATAACAAAATAAAGAATTAGATGATATTATTCTTGATTGTATCAATGATTCGGACGACATCGTCATCAGAGACCATTGGTCCGGAGGGTAGACAGAGTCCCTTCTGGAACAGTTTTTCGCTAACGCCATTGACATAGGCAGGCGCATCGCGATAGACGGGTTGGCGGTGCATGGGTTTCCACAGCGGACGCGATTCGATGCCAGCCCTGTCGAGAGCCATGCGCATAGCCTCCACATTACGATTCGGTTCACAGTCAGTATGCACAGGGCCGCCACCATGTACCTGCCCTGCCGCTCCGCCTATGGCTCCGTTTACAGGCTGTTCGTAGGCATGCTCTTCGCCCACAACATGCAGGTCTTCATCGAGCAGGATCGTGTTCAGCCAGAAGTTGGACTTCATTTCCTGCGGCTCGTCATGGAACGTGATACCCTCGACTGCGGCAAAGGCGTCACGATACATCGCTGCAATCCTGCGATGATGGGCAATATGCTCATCGAGTACATGCATCTGCCCACGACCAATGCCAGCACAGATATTACTCAAGCGATAGTTGTAGCCCACTGCCTCATGTTGGTAATATGGGTAAGCCTCACGAGCCTGAGTGGCATACCACATGATGAGGTTACGAGCCTCGGCATCAGGACATATCAGCGCTCCACCACCCGAAGTGGTGATAATTTTGTTACCATTGAATGACAGCACGCCATAGCGGCCAAAAGTGCCAACGACACGATCCTTATACCTGGACCCGAAGCCCTCGGCAGCATCCTCAATCACAGGGATATCGTAATGCTCTGCGACAGCCATGATCTCATCGATCTTGGCTGGCATGCCATAGAGATAGACCGGCACGATGGCCTTCGGCTTATGCCCTGTCACGGCAATACGGTCTTTGATAGCCTCTTCAAGCAACTGCGGATCCATATTCCACGTCTCGGCCTCAGAGTCGACCATCACAGGCGTGGCACCCAGATACTTGATAGGATGCGTTGACGCACAAAAAGTAAAAGTCTGTACCAACACCTCGTCGCCAGGCCCCACGCCACAAGCCAACAGTCCAAGGTGTACGGCCGCCGTTCCTGATGACAAAGCAACAATCTCCTTAGAGGTTACAGGCGTACCGTCTGCGAGCTGTCCGACATACTGCTTCAAGTCTTCCTCGAAGCCATTGACATTCGGTCCGAGGGGTACAACCCAATTTGTATCGAATGCTTCCTGAATATACTTTTGTTCCCAGCCAGCCTCACTCATGTGAGCCAGGCACAAATAGATTCTATTTGCCATTATATAATGATGTAATGATGTTTTCAATTTCCGAAATTTGAGAGATTCTATGCTGTGGCAGCATTGGCTGCGGCAAACTGAAGTCCTGCTGATGGATATGAGAGCCATCGTCGAGCAGGCAGATCGTCGTCCAGCCCAGACGATTAGGCGCTACGAAATCTTTAGCCGGATTATCCCCTATATAATAATAGGTGCACGAAGGATAGCGCTCCATAAAATGTCTGAAAGGCTCCTCCGAAGGTTTGTTGAAGCCAGTCTCTTCTGACACCATGATATCCTCTGGGTCAATATAGGCTGACAGCCCTAACGCTTCCACCTTATGTCGTTGGGTAAGACTCCGTCCATCTGTGACAAGACCAATAATGGCATACTGGTGCAGATGGTCTAACAGACTCTTGGTTGACCTATCAAGCCTGATGGCTGGTATATGGGTGCGATAGCTCATCAACAGATCATCGACTGTCATATCCAACCCATACGTATCAATCAGCCGCATAAAGACATTCTCACCATCCTGCCACCAACGGCACATACGGTCGAAGATGCCTTCAAGCGCATAGCGTGACTCTACCATGACAGCAATCTCACGATAAGCCGACAAGAGATAGTCATGCTCCCTATATAGCGTATCATCTAGGTCGAAAACCGCCACCCTACTTTTTTGCGTCATAGACGATGATATCATTATCGTATCGAAGCATCAGCGTACGATCGAGCCATGCTTCAGAATAGTTGACAGTTTCCCCGAGCAAATACTCTCGTATCAAATACTCGGCGTAGTTCGCCTTGGCATAATAAGAGAGCGGAAATCCGCCACCAAAACGCGGATTAACTTCTATTCCCTTTACGTCACCATCGCTGTCGCGATAAAACAGCTGGAGGCAGATACAGCCCCTAACACCTTCGAGTACCCCCAGTCTTTGTCGTAAGAATGTCACGATGCCGTTCTTGCGGGTGATACCTTTATTGATCTCGCCTGCACGAATTTCAATCCGTTCACGTGGCACAATACCCTTCACACATCCATCAAGGCCGTAATACATGTCGACTGTAAACTCCTTATACTCCTTAGGGTCAATATACTCCATAAAGATCAGCTTCGGATCATTGAGGATATCCTTAGAAAGATCCTCTTCACGGCGGATGACATGAATATTGGTACTCAGGGAACCATCATAGGGTTTAGCAAACATTGGGAATACAGGATGCTGCTTATCAAGAGGCTTAGGCACGGCAATACCTGCCTGCAAAAAAAAGTCCTTCGTCAGACGTTTGTCACGGCACACCTTTATAAAAGCCTTGTCAGACACAGCCAAGCGTACCCCCTGGTCCATAAACCGCTGGTAATTCTCGGCAAGAATGAGTAATTCCGTATCAATCGTAGGGATGACAACTCCTATCTTTTTCTCACGACAGATTTCAAGGAGACTGTCTATATAATTATCAGCAGTACAACGGGGCACAGGTATGCACCCGTCGGAGACGATACCAGCAGGTGCCATTTCAGGACGCATATCCGTCGTGTAGACTTTAGCGTCGAGTTCCATATCCTGCAGCGTGCGCTGAAATATCTGCAC
>OCTX012225366.1_pt1 | contig 37438 bp, 38 predicted proteins | sample 1539691 | NCBI WGS metagenome assembly OCTX01 (sample SAMN02144231, study PRJEB22623) | gut metagenome | biome: sheep rumen | host: Ovis aries | place: New Zealand
CATTTGTCATGAGCCGCATAGACCATGAGGTCGGCGAACCCTTGCGCGGCGGCGTTGCGCCCGGCCGCGACGAGTTGCCCGAACTTGCCGTGCGTGAGGCGATCGTGAATGCCGTGTGCCACCGGGACTATGCGGATAACGGCAGTGTGCAGATCATGCTTTTCAGCGACAGACTCGAGATTCTGAATCCCGGCACGCTTCCCAAGGGCTGGACGGCCGAAAGGCTTCTCAGGACACATGATTCGAAGGCGCGGAATCTCACGATAGCGCAGGCTCTCAACTGGGCGGGATATGTGGAGAAATCGGGGAATGGCACTGAGTCGATTGTCAGGCGCTGTGTGGAGGCCGGGCTGCCTAAACCTGAATATTATCCTGATAATGTCGATTTTAAGGCGGTTATCTGGCGTAATCCCGATAGATTAAGTTCGGGTAATGCTCAGTCAGGGCCCAGTCAGGGCGCAGTCGGGACCCAGTCAGGGCGCAGTCAGGGCGCAGTTAGGGCGCAGTCGCCTCGGGAGGCCTGCCTTGTTTTGCTGGTTGGAAGTGAACTGAAGCGGAAGGAGATAGCTGATAGGGTCGGTATGACGAGCCGTTCGGGGTATCTGAGCCGGTTGCTGGCTGAGTTGGTTGAAGATGGGTTGATTGAGCGCACAATACCAGACAAGCCCAACAGCAGTCAGCAGAGGTATCGCTTGACGGATAAAGGACGGCAAGTCTGTTCAGCGCATAAAGGTTGAGCGCTTTGGTCGCCAGAGAACCTATAGAAGGGTGAATGGGAAGAAGATAGTTGGTTGGCCACTGTGTGGCGGAATTGCCGCGGTGGTGGGAGGAGAATGCGGCGGACACCCCAGAAATGGTATAATATGCAGTATATAAACATGAGTGGAAATCTGTCCATGGGAACCGCGGGAAATGCGCCGCGGGCGAGGTATTCGGTTGCATACCCCACGGATGCGCCGGAGAAGCTATGCTTCGGAGGGAAGCCGCACGAAGTGCGCCCGATGGTATGGCCCGACCGCAGGTCGCTTCGCGGAGCGAAGTCGCTAGAGGCCTGACCGCAAGGGGCCGCGCGAGAGCGTTGCGGTGAATTCGTGTTAGGATTGTAAAAGGCGGCAATGCCGCGGAAAGGAGTGATTATGAGAATACTGACAAAAGAGTATCTTGAAAAGCTAAAGAGAAGCGAAGCATATCAGATGATCGTTAATACGCCTCCTCCTGACCTGACAAAGGCGCGTAAAGACGCGGAGATATTCGCGCGTTGGATTGCGCGAGAGCACAGGAAAGAACGTCTTGCTATGGAATCGCGGGGTGCTTGATGCAATACGTTCCACCGGTTTTGCGCAGTGACGACTTCGTTGTCGAGCATCTTACTGATGTTCCTGATCATCTTCGTCTTCTCGAGACATTTAACTCGTATGGCAAGGCGTCTGGGTTGGAGATTTACTTGAAGGAACTCGCATTAAGAGACGAGAAGGCTCACGAGAGCCGGACTTATCTTGTAAATGATGCCATGACTGGGGAGTTGGCCGCATATTTTTCCCTCCGTTCTTGCCTAATTCCAATTTCCGTTACCAAGTCGTTCTTTGACACTATCCCGGCCGTGGAAGTCTCCAACTTTGCCGTGAACGAGAATTATCGCTCAAAGCAGCGTGCCGTAAGCAAGATTGGCGCATATGCATTTGTCAATTTCATACGACCACTCGCGCTTCAGGCATCTACGATAATAGGCGCGAAATGGCTTTGTCTCTATGCATTGCCCGAGACGAGGTTAATAGAATATTATGGTGAGCTTGGGTTTGCGCGGTTGGACAAAGAGCGCGAGACTTTTGTGTATAGCCACGTGAAGCCTGAATATGATCAAGGGTGCATCTTCATGTATCAAAGTATCTGCAACGGATGATGACGATGTCCCAGCTAAGACACACACCAGCAACACTTTGAGGAAAGGTTTGTATTTGTTGGGGGCGGCGTGAGGGCGGTGGGAACGAAGGAATTGCCGGTGGGTGGTGGCGGCGTTGGGGAAGAGTGAGTTTGGATTGTGTGGCGGGGTTGGTGGAATGATGGTGATTGAGCGGATGAGGGGTAATGCGAGGCGGCGAATTGGCGGTTGAGTGCTGGGATTGCCAGCAGATGGCAAATATGAGAGGAGAGAGAAATGGCGAATGTGATTACATGCGGACGCGGAGCGTAGTGCGAAAAGAACTTCTTTACCATGGGGTCTGACCCCATAGTATTCCCATAGTACATAGTATAAAATGGACGGGAAAAAGTTAAAGATTGCTTTGCTTGGGCTGGAGCAACATATTGGAGGTGTTTTATGTGATATTGAAACACCACAATTTGTTGTTCATAGCGTTCCTATTAATGGAACAGAGCGTATATCTGATTTCGATTCGGTCATAATACTACAAGGGGCATTTGAACAGTTTCGCGAATCTCACGGGTATGTTAATGCTTCATACTGGATACAATGTGACAAAGATGAATTGGATAGAAGGACTAAAGAAATTGTTCAACTTCGAAACAAAGGCGGTTTTATCCTTATAATCCTCACAAGACCATTCTATGATGAGTATGAGGGAAGACGATACAGAGATACTGATATTTCAAAGATACTGTCAAATGCCAGCAGCATAAGCCGTTTTGATTTACCAGCAGCAATGCCTTTGGTGGATGCATTGACAAATGAATTAAAATCCTTTTGCGAGAAGTATGGGAGAGCATATTCATATTTTGATTGCTACCCAAGTTCTCGCGAGACATTGGATTTCATGCCATTAGCAAAGACTTTTGACAATAAAATTGTTGGAATGTCTATATGTCGTACGGTATATTACATCCCAGCGCTCTTGCCCAAGTCGTTCGAATGGGAAGAATTCATAAAAGATGCTGTGACTCCTATCGTAAGTATTCACAAAAAAAGGAGACTAGAGTTGCCGGGTTGGGTTAATGGGATTTTGTTGGGACCAGAAGACTCATTGCGAAAGGAGCTGACGAAATCGGAAGATAGAATTAATGAAATTAAGGAACGATTGGCAACCTTGTCTAAGTTTAAGCGTGTGCTTATAGAAACTGGCAACGATTTGGTGAATAGTGTTTCTTTGCTTCTTCGTGAGACTACAGATCTTGAGGTTGATTCAAAGGACGATAAGAAAGAAGATTGTCGTATTCGGGACAAATCGGGTAATGTTCTTGCACTTGTTGAGATAAAAGGGATAAATGGGAATGTCAAAATGTCGAATGTTTCCCAGACCTTTGAACACAGGGAGCGAACGACAGGGTGTGAAAACCTTCCTGCAGTATTAATAGCAAACACATTCATAGGTACGGCACGATCAGAGGAAGAGAAAGACAAGGCGCCCGAAGAAGAGCAAATCGCGTTAGCAGAGAGGCACAACGTATTAATCTTGCGGACATTGGACTTGTTGAGGATGTACAACTCTGTGCTGCTTGGGCAGGTTAAAAAAGAAGATATCGCTAGTTTATTGCTGACTAAGGCTGGGTGGATAGAGTGGAATGGTACAGCAGATGCGGGATGCCAGTAGTGGAGTTGTTGGTTTTGGAGAGGTGGATTGAGGATGCCGAAAAGGTTGGTTGAAGATGATGAAGAGTGTGGGAATGTTTTTCGACAACAGACGGACTCCGGTTCGCCGCTGGGAACTAGTTTGAAAAGGACCTCTTGACAATTGGTTTTCCATAGAATGCATATTATTACTGTATCAATGGCTGCCGTATCAATAAGCTGACACTTTTATTTCTTTTGCGATGGGGGCTTTGGGACCACAAGATTATGAAGAGCAAGAAAGATTTCGCAAATGACTAAAGTCAAAAAAGGTACTGGAATATTGAAGTCTGTGCCGGTGCCGTTGCTTAAAGCACTGGTTAATGGAAATGTTGTGCCTTTTGTGGGGGCTGGGTTTTCTAAGAATTGTGATGGTCCAGCTGATTTTGAAATGCCAGACTGGAAAACGTTGGGACGAGCAGTTGCCGAAGAAATTGTAGATTATGAATATGATGACAACCCAATAGAGGCGTTGTCTGTATATGATGCACAGTATAAGCGACCCTCTCTGGTTGAAGTATTAAGAAACATTTTGAATGTTACAAAGATTCGTCCTGGAGAGGCGCATCACTTGTTGGTGAAGTGTTTCAAGAGTATAATATGCACGACAAATTTTGATTCTCTCTTGGAGATGGCTCTTGCTGAGTTGGGTATAAGCCATGCAGTTGTGACATCAGAAGCTGGTCTTTCAACATTGGTTGAAGATGGGGTAACTCTGATAAAAGCGCATGGGGATTTAAATCATCCAGACAAGATGGTTGCCACAGAAGATGACTATGATTTATTTGTGAGTAGAAATCCGTTGCTGTGCACATTTATTTCAAGTCTTTTTATCACAAGGACACTTCTTTTGGTAGGCTATAGTCTTGAAGATGATGATCTGCGCCAGTTGCTGCGAATTGTGCAAGACCGGTTGGGTAAAATGGCTCGGCCCATATACAGTATTCAGGTTGCGGCAACTCCTGAGGTCGTGGCACGATTTAAGCGAAGAGGTGTTGATGTTATCAATCTTTCTCAACCTAAAGGCATGACATATAAGGAGACGATAACCGAATTCTTGCGCCAACTGGGCAGTTACATAGATGAAGAATCGCAGAAACAAGTTTCTAGTAACGAGGAAGATTCCAAGGAGCAATTGCTGCTTTCAAGTAATGACAATAAACTATGTTTTGTGTCTTGTCCCCAGAGTCGGATCGCGTTTCTGAAGAAACTGCTAAACCCTGTTATTCGTAAATGCGGCGCAGTGCCATTTTGGGCTGATGAAGTGATTGCCAAAGATGGTATACATTATAGAAATGCCATTGCCGCGGCATTTAATAGATCAGGTGTCAAGATTGTCGATATATCTGGGGAAGATAATGTAGCGGTGTCGCTATTGTCCGCGTATAACAAATATGACGAGAGAATAATTCTGATAGAAAGCGATGCCCAATCTCAGTGCAAGAAAACCTGCGTTGGCGGACGGGATGTTCTTGCTTACAGAATTGAGTCGGAAGGAGAAGAAGATTTATTTGAAGCTAATGAGAGAGTCCTAGATGCAATTGGTGGACGCATAGCCAGAATATATGGTAATGTAGAATCTTCAAGTGCTGAAATCGATAGTGCAGAACGGTTGTTTGCTGACGGTGAGTATAATGCAGCCGTCATTACTGCGTGGATTGCATTGGAAAGGGAAATACGCAAGGGGAATGGCTATGGAGATTCCAAATCTTTCATCTATAGGCTAAATGAGCTTGCCAAAGGTGATGATGACCTTAGGCGTAAATCCATTCAACTGCGAAACATGAGGAATTATATTGTGCATGGGGTAGAAGAGGCGAGACGGAAAGATGCGAGGTTTGCCATAGATACCGTTACTAAATTGCTTCCAATACAAAGAAAACATGATAGGGGATGATAAGGGCGCTCAATTGTGATGCATATGGGAAGTGTTGGAAACATTTGATGCGGAGTGATTGCTGAGGAGGCGGAATGAACGGTATGCGTAGGGTTGAATTGAGAGGCTTGTGCCTGGCTGATTCGCGGCAGAATTGCCGCGGGGGAAATGAGAGAATGGAAGATTGGATAATTTTTTTCGCATGGGGTGGGAGTACTATGTGCCACCCACCTGTGCTGCTGATTGAAGACGATTGTGCTGTTTGAACTGGTTGATGAACGATAGAATTCAAAAGATCTGTGCCTGCCTAACCCGCATATCCCCCGAGGCCGTAGGCCGAGTCGCGAAGCGATCGCTAGAGGGGTGCGGAATTGCCGCGGTGGGGGCGATGCTCTTCGTGGGCTGCGCGGGGGGCGGGGCGAGTAATGGTTTACTGGTCTCGGGCAAGATGCAGCTTGCGGATGACGGTAGGCCGCTTGCGGAAATTGTCATTGCTCCTGATGCAGACAAGAATATTCGGTTTGCCGCGGATGAACTGAAACTGCACCTCGACAAAATTACTGGCGGGGACTTCTCAATCGTCACACAACCCTCGGAAGGGCGAAAGGTGCTTAGGATTGCCTATAACCCCAAGCTCGAAAAACAGGAATTAAGCATCGCGTTCTCCAGCGATGGCGTTGCCCTTGAAAGCGGCGGATTCCCAGAATATGCGGTGTGGGATTTCCTTCGTGACTACTGCGGGGTGAAATGGCTCGACCCAACCGACGCCGGCACGATCATTCCCTCCGATCCCAATCTCGCCGTCAATCGGAACGACCGCAAAGACAAACCCTTCGCGAAGGGTCGCAATCCAGGCAACATGTTTAATGGCCGCACATTTAACACTGCATATTCGCCAGAGCTTTGGACAACTGGCTCGCCGGGATGGACAAACTACCTTCATGTGGCATATCCATCTGCGTTCGCCAATGGGCGTTCCTTTGCTGAGGCTAAGCGGGAAATTGATCGCCGTAAAAATCTTTTCTTGAGGCGCATGAAAGCCGGTGGAGAGATTGCCAACGCCAATCATTCGTTCTACTGGTGGTTTGATCGTTTCTGGAACAAGCGAAACCCGAAGTTTGAGAGATTCAGACCAGAGCTTTTTGCCAAGGGGTACGAGAAGTCGAAGGAACCGCCGCAACTGTGTTACTCCAACCCTGAAGTAATTAACCAGACTGTTGCAGACATTCGGGACTACTTTGACAATGGAGGATATCGTACTACATATCGTAACATTGGTAGGCCTGGCTATATCTGGGGCGAAGATACTTACTGTGTAGAACCGATGGATAACAGCTCGTTCTGTAAGTGTGAGAAGTGTGCAAACCAATACCGACCAGAGCTTAAAGATGTCAATGCACAACATTCTGATTACTGGTTTTATTTCGTCAATACTGTAGCAAAGGAGATTGCCAAGTCGCATCCCGACAAGAAGATATCCACACTCGCTTATGGTTCTCGCTGTGGGGTGCCATCCTTCAAGTTGGAGCCAAATGTAGTTGTCCACTTTTGCTTTACATGCAATCGGATACCATACGCTAAACGAAATGAAACAGAGGTGAACCAACTCCGTGATTGGCGCGCGGCATATCCAAAGCAGCCATTTGGACTCTGGCTCTACAACACCTTCCCCAAGGAACGTGCTGATCGCGTCACACATGTCAATTGCTTCCCTGGCTTCTTTGCGCATGTTTTGCAGGATGAGTATTTGCTTCTCGACAAACTTGACATCTCGGAAAACATATTTAACTGTGGCTTTGTTGACGACTATGAGAACTTCCTCTCTCTCAGGTGGATGTGGAGTCCCAGAGAGCCACTTGAAGTACTTGAGAAAGAGTATTTCTCATCTTATGGCGCAGCTGCGGCTCCGCTGAAGGAGTTTTATCGCATTATTGAAGAGCGTTATTGTGGCAAGAAAAACTACCCGGTTGATTGGATTGCCGTAAAAACGCATCAGACGGCAGAGATTGCTTGGGGTGTGCTCGGTACGGATGATATGATGCGTCGGCTAGAAAAGTTGATGGACGAGGCGGAGCGGATTGCGGATACACCGCTTGCCAAGGCCCGCGTCGCCAACTGGAAGTATGGGGTCTGGGATTACATGCGTGAAGGCAGTGTAGTATATAAAATGCGAAGGATCTAAAGTATGTTAAATCTTAGGGGTAGGATTAGACGATGCCTTAAATCTTGCAGGAGGTTGGAGCCTGTATATATACCTGTCTATCAGAATGATTTGCTTAAAGGTCGAAAAGCTCTTATTACGGGCGGGACAGGTGGAATAGGCTTTGCTATTGCCAGCGCATTCCTGGATGCGGGTGCGTCTGTGGTCATAACGGGGCGAGATGAGACACGAGTCTCAAAATCAGTTGATGAATTAAACGAAAAGAGTGACGTAGGCGTATGCAAAGGTATCGTGTTGGACAACAGGCGAGTGGAGGATTTTGAATCCAAGTTAAAAGAAGGCAATGAGTTAATTGGCGACATTGATGTATTAGTGAATAATGCAGGTGTCTTTGGCGGAGAAAATCTTGGCTCGACTCAAGAATGTGATTATGATCGGATTCTTGACACAAATTTAAAAGGTGCGTATTTTTTGAGTCAGTGTTTAAGTGAATTCTGGAAAGAGAAAAAGGTCAAGGCGAACATACTAAATGTTTGCTCTTCGTCAAGTCTTCGCCCAGGGCAGAATCCCTATATAATCTCAAAATGGGGATTAAGATCGTTAACATTAGGGCTTGCAAAGAGCTTGGCAAGACACAATATTGTGGTAAATGGAATTGCGCCTGGACCTACAGACACAGATGCCATGAAGGAGATCGCGAATGAAGCAGGGCTAAATTGGCCGGCAAACCCTGCTGGACGTTTGGTAACACGTCAGGAGGTCGCCAATCTAGCAGTTATACTTGTTAGTGATTTAAGTCGGATGGTTGTTGGAGATGTTGTTTATATTTCTGGCGGAGCGGGGCTTATAACATTTGATGATGTATAAGGAGGTATGATGGCTCAATACTCAGATGAAAAGAATGTGCAGATTGTGCTCGCGCTATTAAAAGCACATGGGATTAATCGTATCATAGCAAATCCTGGTTCGTCCAATTTCTCGTTTGTTGGGAGCGTCCAGTCAGACCCCTATTTCAAGGTGTATTCAGGAGTGGACGAGCGGCATTCTGCATACATGGCGTGTGGGATGGCCGCGGAGAGCGGTGAGCCTGTTGTCTTAAACTGTACTGGTGCAACATCAAGCCGCGATTATATGCCGGCACTTACCGAAGCATACTATAGAAAGCTGCCGATTCTTGTCATTACATCATCGCAAGTAAATTCCCATCTTGGACAGCTTTGGGCTCAGATGACAGATCGGCTGAATCCGCCGACGGATGTTGTAAACATTACTGTGGATTGCCCTATCATCCATACTGAGCAAGACGAATACGATTGCGAGCGATATGTAAATGAAGCTATACTTGCTCTGAAACGACACGGTGGCGGCCCTGCGCACATTAATCTTCAGATCAGCCACAAAACAACTTTTTGCACGACACAGTTGCCTGTAGTTAGGAAAATTGACAGGATTTCGGCATTCGATGATGCTTGGCCGCAGTTGCCACCATATGCAAAGATATTGGTGTGGATTGGTTCTCACAAAAAGTTTTCAGATGCGGAGTCTTCTGCTTTAGAGAGCTTTATTAGGAATCACAATGCCGTCGTGTTGTGCGACCATACAAGTTCATATTCAGGGCTTGGTTTTGTTGTTTCTGCCATTCTGTGTTCGCAAGGTATAAGGAATGTTCCTAAATACATGGGGCTGGTGCCTGACTTGATTATACATATTGGTGAGATATCAGGAGATGCGCCGACTAATGGGTATCTGACGAAGCTGGCACCTGTTTGGAGAGTTAGTCCAGACGGAGAGGTGAGAGATCGATTGGGAACACTGGAAAAAATCTTTGAGATGGAGGAGGTGTTCTTTTTTAGGCATTACCAAGACGAAGAGGTGTCCTCGGGCGGGTACTATAATTCCTGGAATAATGCGGTCAACGAATGCAGAATGAACATCCCCGAGTTGCCGTTTTCAAATCCGTGGATTGCAAAGTATTTGTGCGGCAAGATTCCGGACGGCTCAGAGTTGCAGTTTTCAATATTGAACAGTTTGAGAAGTTGGAATTATTTTGCCAAGAGCCGAACGATTGGATCCATGTGCAATGTTGGGGGGTTTGGAATAGATGGATGCACTTCGTCGCTACTTGGAGCGTCTTTGGTGAATGAGTCACGCCTTTATTTCTTGATAACAGGAGATCTTGCTTTCTTCTATGATTTGAATGCCATAGGGAATAGGCATGTGGGAACGAATGTTCGCATTTTGCTCATTAATAATGGGGCCGGTGGCGAGTTTCACATGTACAACAACGCGACGTCGCAATTTGGTGAACATACCAGTGATTATATTGCGGCAGGGGGGCATTTTGGGAAGCAGTCAAAAACAATTGTCAAACATTATGCAGAGGATTTGGGGTTCAAGTATATGTCGGCATCCACGAAGGAGGAGTTCGAGAGGTGTGTACCAGTTTTCCTTTCAACTGAGCCGCCACAATCAATTGTTTTTGAATGCTTTACGACACTGCATGACGAGTCGATGGCCTTGGAGTTGCTGAACAAACTAGACCCAGCCGCACAACGGAAAGCCAAGTTGTCGCGTCTTATCCCCACTAGCATAAAAGAAGCTGTCAAAAAGGTTCTTTGATGACGGAAAAGACTAGGATTGTTGCGAATACACTGGCGACATACGCAAGGTCACTGGTGGCTTTAATGCTGGGACTTTTTAGCACTCGCTGGATTCTGAATGGATTGGGGCAGACGGATTTCGGGCTGTATGGCGTTGTAGGAAGCATTATTGTTTTCATAACGTTCTTGAATACGACTCTGGCAGGTTCTATGTCACGTTTCTTTGCATATTCAATTGGGCATATGAAAGTTGTCTCCGAGACAGAGGGGAAAGAAGATCTGCAACGTTGGTTTAACATTGCGCTTTGTATCCATTGTATATTGCCAACCTGTTTAGTTGCTGTAGGTCTCCCAATAGGAAGATATGCAATTGAGCATTGGCTGGTAATTCCGCCAGAACGGTTGAATTCATGCCTTATGGTGTTTGATATGGCGTTAGTTGCGGCATTTATCAGCATGGTGTCTGTACCGTTTACTGCAATGTTCCAGGCATATCAGTATATCTTCGAACTATCGTTGCTTGGCGTTGTTAATGCTGGAGTAATGTTTACGCTGGCATATACGCTTCTCTCGGCTCAAGGAGACCGTCTTGTTTATTATGCGAAATGTCTGATGCTGATAAATGTTACATTCTCGTTGATTCAGTGTGTGTGGGCGACTTTGCGATTCAAAGTGTGCAGGATCAGATTGAGATACTGGTTTGATGCCGCAAGATTTAAGGAATTCCTTTTGTTTGGTGGATCCAAAATATTTGGTGCAATTTGTGTCCTGTTTCGAACGCAGGGAGGGGCGTTGCTTTTAAATCAGTTTTTTGTGCCGAACATAAACGCAGCATATTCCGTTTCGATGCAAGTCTCTGCGCATACGGCATCGTTATCCCAATCTTTGATCGGTGCCATGCAGCCGGCTATTGCGACGAGAGAAGGAGGCATGGATAGACCGGGAATGTTGCGCATGGCAGAATCGGTTTGTCGAATCGCATCGTGTTTAGTCGTGCTATTTTGTGTTCCATTGACAATCGAATTAGGATGGGTTCTGAATGCCTGGCTACATTCTCCGCCTCCATATGCACTGCCATTTTGCGCATGTATGCTTGTAATGCTTGTGTTTGACAAGATGTCAGTGGGCTATATGCTTGCTGCAAACGCCTATGGAAAGAAGATAATAGTCTATGAGTTAGTCAATGGATGTCTGCTAGTCGCTGCACTTCCGATGGCGTATGTTTGCTTTAAATGCGATTTGTCGCCATATGCACTGGTCATTTGTCTGTGCATTACGATGATTGCCTATTCTTGTGCAAGGGTTGGTTTCTGCAGGTGGCAATTGGGAGTGTCGATAAAAGGGTGGGTTGGTAAAGTTGTTCTCCCTGTTTTGCTTGTTGTGGGACTTGCGTCGCTTGCTGCATACATAGTCAAGTTCTTGATGCCAAGTTCATTTATAAGGGTTGCCTGTGTCTCGGTGGCTTCTTCTTTTGTTACAGTGTTGGGTGGCTATTTGCTGTTGCTGAATGAGTATGAGCGCGGACTAGTCAATAAAGCATTCGAGAGGATTCTGAAGCGCCGATGAAAAAGAAAATCGCGATAGTGACTACGCATCGTGCTAATAATTTCGGGGCGATGCTCCAAGCGTATTCACTTGTTATGGCTTGTCGCGAATTGGGTGCCGATGCGGAAATATTAGACTGGAGAAGTCCATTCTTTGAGTGGCTATACCACAAAGCATGGCGAATGTACAGGAATCCAATTGTCGCAATGAGACATTTGCTGTGGTACATGTGTGATGAAAGGGAGTCTCGCGCAATGTTTGGTCGTTTTAGGACATTGTTGCCGATGAGTGAGAAGATTACAAGGAGAGCGGCGTTGCTAAAAACGGACTCCACCTATGATGCGTTCATTGCAGGAAGTGATCAGATATGGAATCCTAGTAATTCGGCGATTAACCCTAGGGACTGTGATCGTGCCTACTTGTTGGACTTCGTTAGTTCTAAGGCTAAGTATGCTTATGCTGCTAGCATTGGGAAAAAAGAAGTCTCTCCGCCTGAGTTGCTGCAAGAATTTGTGCGGCTGTGGAAATCGTTTGATACAATAACTATGAGAGAATTCGCTGGCGCAGATTATGTGGGGAATTGCATTGGGAAGAAGGTCGGCACGGTTGTTGATCCTGTTCTTTTGCATGATTCCGATTTTTGGAGAAAAGTTGCTGCGCCGGTGAAGAGTGTCGGTAAATATGTGTTATTGTATAACATCAAGGGTTCGTCGGCATTGCGGACAATGGCCTATAAGTTTGCGCATGACAGAGGGATGTCGGTTGTGGATTTGTTCATCCCGGCGCAAATGAGTAGCCGCAAGGGTGATATGGTCGCTGCTGGCCCTGCAGAATTCCTTTCGTGCATTGATGGCGCGGACAGCGTGTTTACAGGGTCGTTTCATGCCTCGGCATTTTCGGTGATATATGGGAAGAAACTTTATGTGCAGTGTCCGACGAGTGCGGGCAACACGAATTCGCGTATTGACACTTTGTTGTCTTGGACTGGGATAAAAGCGACAGTAGCACATGAAACGAAAGATGAGCGCATATTCTATTGCGATTGTTCGCAGAAAGATTCAAATTCTCTAAACAATGAAGTCATGCGTTCACGCGACATCTTGTCAAAGATGGTGCAATAAGAGGTGTATATGAAGCGGAAAATATCGGTTATCTTTGGTACGCGTCCAGAAGCGATAAAACTTTGTCCCGTCGTGTTGGCGCTGAAAGCAAATTCATCTTTCGAGTGTAAGGTTTGCGTTACTGGACAACATCGTGAGATGTTGCAACAAGTGTTGGATGTTTTTGGCGTGAAACCAGACAAGGATTTGGCTCTCATGCGACCGAACCAGACGCTTGCCGGCTTGACGAGTCGAGCCATCTCCGCAATAGATCAATATCTTGCTGAAGAGAAGCCAGACATCGTGATGGTACAAGGCGATACTACTACCGTGCTGTGTGGTGCTTTAGCGGCGTTTTATCATCATATTTCGGTTGCTCATGTTGAAGCTGGTCTACGGACGTGGAATCTTGAAAGCCCGTGGCCGGAAGAGGCGAACCGGGTGCTGACGACTCGCCTCGCGAAATGGCACTTCTGTCCAACAGAGAACAACAAAGCGAATTTGTTGAAAGAAGGAGTTCCGGAGAAAGATATTTTCGTTACTGGTAACACTGTTATAGACGCTTTGCTTATGGCGAAGGAGATGGTGCGGAAGAATCCCCCGTCCATTGATGGTCTGCCGTCCGATCTGATGGAGTCCGGTGATCGGATGGTCTTGATTACCGGACACCGAAGGGAGAACTTTGGCAAAGGGTTTGAGAACATCTGCACGGCGATTCGCAACCTTGCCGAGAGATTCCCGGATGTCCATTTCGTTTATCCTGTTCACCTCAATCCGAATGTGCGCGAGCCGGTTGAACATATCCTTGGCGCATATCATGGTAAAAATGTCCATCTGATTGCTCCGCAAAGTTATCTTCCTTTTGTTGCCTTGATGAATAGAGCATATCTGATTCTTACCGATTCGGGGGGTGTCCAGGAAGAGGCACCTTCTCTTGGGAGGCCAGTGCTTGTGATGCGTGATACTACGGAGCGTCCAGAGGCGGTAACAGCTGGGACTGTTAAGATAATTGGCACACATCAAGCGGCGATCGAGAATCAGTGTACATTACTATTAACCGATGTAAACGAATATTCAAAGATGAGCGCGGCGGTCAATCCTTATGGCGATGGAAAAGCCACGGAGCGCATTGTCGCGATTCTTAAAGCATGATGATAAGGGCCATTTAATGAAGATTGCAATTATATCTCTTTACAGTCGATGGGGCGACAAAACAGGCGACATGGTCCAGGCAGATAAAACGGCGGCCGCTTTATGCGATTTGGGGCATGATGCCTTTAGAGTCTACTTGAAGCAGAATGTTGGTGAGGTGTATGATTCAAAAGGGACGTTGTTAGGGTGTTGGAAAGACGCCTTGAGGGATTGTGATATTGTTCATGCTATACCGCCGATACCATTCAAGTTTATTAACCCGTTACCACGACTCAAGGCTAAACTTGTGTGCTCGACCGTCTTTTGGAGGTCCTATACCTATACAAAGGTAATCGAGAAGGTCGAGGGCAAGTTGACAGGAGCAATAATAAAAGACTACGTCAGGACGTTTCTCGCATGGATGGGCATCCCGACATATACGGTATATCAAGGATATGATCTATTGCTTCCGAATTCAGAGGATGAGATACGTGTGCTCAAGCGGTATTGCAAGGTTGATAGGGAAACAAAGATCATCGCTGTGCCCAATGCGATAGACCCAATACCAAACGATATCGAAACGTATAGCCGCCCAGACTGTGTTCCAAAGGAGGATTACGTTCTTGTGCCAGGCGTGTTCGCAGCCCGGAAGAATCAGTTGATGTTTATCCGGGCGATGAAAGATTTCCCTCATCCTATTGTATTTATGGGCGATGGTCCATATCTTGAGAAATGCCAGAGCGAAGCAAGCCCTAAAATGTCATTCCTAGGTTATGTCGCGCATGGCTCGAAGGAGTTTTACTCAATCGTAAAGTATGCGCGAGTTGTTTGCCTCCCGTCAAACTGCGAGACTCCGGGCATAGCAGGATTGGAGGCTGCGGCATTGGGTGCTCGGCCTGTTGTGCCGTATGAGGGTGGAACCTGTCAATATTATGGGTGGAGCGCTGAATATCTGAATCCACTGTCGGGCACCTCAATGCAAAGTGCTATAAACAAGGCCTGGGGGCGGGGGCGATTGGATATTGTTTCGAGAAAAGTCTTTGTAGAAATGGCATGGAGAGAGTGTGCGCGAAAGACGGAGAAGGCCTATCGTGAACGCTGAAAGTTGTCTTTAGAGGTTTGGATTAAATCATGCGAAATAAATTAACACTGTCGTGGTTTTTGTTAGGGCTTGGATCTAAGTTGCAAATAATTTCAAGCTTGAGTTTTACAGAGCTTTTTGTTTATACGGCTGCCCCAATTATTCTCTTCAAAGAATATCAACACCTGAAGAAGAATGGCATGCTGACATTCTTTTATTTGTCTGTAGCAGTTGCGTGTGGTTGCTTTATAGCATCAATGTGCAATCATACTCGTTTTGACTACTTTCTTCGTGGTATGGCCGTGACAACTCTTTTACCTTGTACGATTATTGTCGGTCATTGGATGTTGAGAAGGGACATGGCGGGGTTTAAGTGGATGCTTGTAGGCGGTGCGCTATCAAGCATTCTTTGCACATTTATGTTTCAGCAAGCGGTAGAAGTGTCAATGTTGGCGGGAGGCGAGTCTGGAGCTTCCGCAGTACAGTCAATCATGTCAGGGCCAATCTTCTGGATTTCTCGATTAAACGCCACGCTTTTAGCGATACCCAAGGGCTGGTACATTAATTGCCCAATGGTGGTTTCTGCCGGCATTCCGTTATTTATGGCGGCGTTTTCGGTGTTGACTTCGGCTTCGGGGCGGTCGGCAGCGCTTGGGGCTTTGGCGACTGTTGGTTTTGTCCTGCTTGGAGGCAGAAAACCGTCAACTATCAGGAGAAATATATGTAATCGATTCTGGATTCTTATTGCAATGGGAATTTTTGGCATCTTTCTTGCCAAGTTTGCTTATCAGACTTCTGCGGAACAAGGGTGGCTTGGAGAAAAAGCGCAGAAGAAATACGAGAGTCAGACAAAAGGCGATAAAAGTATGAAGGCGCTAATTTTGGGTGGGCGCATGGCATCATTCTGTGGTTTGATAGCCTGTGTAGATAGACCAATCATCGGCTTTGGTCCGTGGGCAAAGGATGAGGGGGGGTACGTGGATGAGTTTTTGAGGCGTTATGCAAATGCAGAAGATTATGAAGACTATATTGCGACTCGCCTCTACTATCATTCCAAAGGAATGGTCGAGTCGGGCTTAATACCGGGACATGCCTATATAACAGAGTTTTGGTTGTGGTATGGAATATTCGGCTTGTTGTTCTGGCTGTATGTGATGTTTGTCTTGTTGCGTTATCTTAAGGAGGATTGTTGGGCGGTTCCTCAATGGTATATGTGGTTGGCAGCATCAATTCCTGGATATTTTTGGGGGATATTCTTCAGTCCTTGGGGAGATCGAGTATTTAATGTGACATTTGTTGTGGCGTGCTTAATGGCACGAGCTGTTCGCCAAGGTCGCCAATGTCTTTCACAAGATATGCTTAGAGAGATTGAGCTTTCGGAGGGAAGAAAATCGTGAGGACCAAAGATAAATTTGGCTTGATTTCGTTTCTTGCTATATTGATGATTGTAATGATTCATTCCAATATGGGGGGGAGATGGTCTTCTTTTGCTGTCCGCGCAGCAACACACTGGGCGGTGCCGTGGTTTTTCTTTGCAAGCGGGGTATTTTTTCGGCAAAGTTGTGATCGCTATTCAGTTATGGAGCTGATGAAGAGGAAGATTCAGAGTCTATTGTTGCCTTTGTTGATATGGATGATGATATGGATTCCCATTGGGGGGGACCCGAATTTATGGTATTTGAAATCTCTCATTATGTTTACTTTTTCAAGTCTTATTGTGCGTGCAATTACTAAAAGGGTGAGTGCAGCCATTTGGTTGCTCTTTACGTGCGTTGTTTTCTCCGTATTTACCGTTGCGAAAGCGTCGTGGTATTATGGGACACCGACGAGTCCTTTTTATTTCTTATTGGGCTTAGTTTTATCGGAAGAGATTTTACGCGAACGAAAGCCATGTCGATTTGGAATAATCGTGTTGTCATGTTTAGTGGCAACAGGCGTCAAGGCTGTATGGTTCATAGCGCCTTGGCATGGTATTCTGGAAATGGTGGTGCGCAACATTGGCGTTGTTGCGACTGTTGTTGCGATATGGTTAGTGCTGGATTTACTTCCAAGAGGGTTCCAATTGAAGTCTAATTTGGTTAAATCTGTGTTTTTTATATATTGCTTTCATGGCCCTCTTGTGCGGGGGGCTAAACAATTGTGGAAGCACAATGCAGCTGAATTTGGATATGACATTGGTTTTTATTTGATTTCGCTGTTTGCTTTTTCCTTTTCGCTTGGTATCGCTCTGTGCTTGAGACGCTGCGCACCATTAATTTATAAAGTGATATCTGGAGGTCGATAATGGGTCCTTTATTTTCCATCGTGATAGCGAATTATAATTATGGAAGATTCTTGGAGGACGCTATAAGGTCGGTGCTGACGCAGTCTTTTCAAGATTTTGAGTTGATTATTTGTGATGCAGGTTCAACTGACAATTCTGTTGAGATCATTAATCGTTATGCAGAAAGGATTGCGTGGTGGTGTTCAGAGAAAGATAGAGGACAGAGCGAAGCGTTCAACAAGGGGTTTCGGCATGCATGTGGGAAATACTTGACATGGCTCAATGCCGATGATGTGTTGATGCCAGGAGCATTGCATGCGGTGGCTAAGGAGATTGAAAGGCACCCTCATTGCGAATGGTTTGTGGGTTCAATGGTAAGACTTGATGAAAGTTTAACAATACTCAGTTGTCATTCTTCTCATAGATTTTCTTGGCTCAGAGCTCATTGCGGGACACTTACCGGTTGCGGGCCATCTACCTTCTTCACGAAACGATTGCTGGATGCGGTTGGTGGTGTTGATGAGTCCCTGCACTATGTGATGGACATAGACCTGTGGTATAAGTTTGCTATTATTGAAAAGTCGTCCTATAGAAGAACTACAGAACTTGTCTGGGGGTTGCGGGAACAAAAGTATTCAAAGACAAGCGGCTTCTGGTTGGCGAAGGAAGATCCTGTTGCGAAGGAGCATCGACAAAAGTTCGTAAACGAGTACACTTTCGGGTTACGGAAGTATTTGCCGCAAGTTAAACTGTTGCGCAAAATTTCGCTCTACTTATCTGTAAGTATAGTTGATCATTGGCGCTCCCGCATCATGAATAAGAAATATGTCGGCAAGAAGCTTATAATAGGAGAGACTTTATGACAGAATTTAGAAAATGCCGGGGTATTCTGCTGACGCAAAACATTAGGGAGTTCGAGAAGGGGCTCCTAATGATGACGGATAGACTCTTTGTAATTGATAAGGCAGCTCGTTACGGGGCTGACCCAGTAGAAGGAATAACATTTATCAAAGAGCGGAGACGCCATAAATGGCAGTTCTATTCTAAACTCATTAAAGAGAATGGAATATCGGTCGTATATGTTCAAGGATTCAGAGACCTGTTATTTTGGGGCATGCTAAGATTTATAAAGCGCCTCGCATGTAAGATAATAGTCGCTTCTCATAGCCCATATACGTGGGCAAAGCTCTGTTCAGCGGTGCCATCATTGGTTCTTGCACGCCTTTTTGCCAATGCTATGGTGTTCATTTCGTTGCGTGAGTATTGCCGCTACGAAAGGTTTTGCAATTTTATCGGACTGAAGGCATTCTATGTGCCGAACTCGATTGACGAGACCAGATTTCCCGCAGAGAAAGTAGGTTTTTTAAAAGATAAACAACTATCGCTTGTCAGCACAGGAACTGTTGAGCCTCGCAAGAATCAGAAGTTTTTAGTCTGGCTTGTGAAAGAGTTGCTGAATAGGGGGGTAGATTGTAGGGTTTGCTTGATCGGCGACTATCAAATTGGGGCGAATTTAGATCAGAAGTACTATGATTCGATTTGCAAAGAGATTGATGCGTCAAAATTAGAGGGAAGGTTTACATTCTTGGGGAGAGTCCCATATGATGAGGTTCCGAATAAACTCAGGGATTTTGATGTATTTGTGTCGTCATCAAAGAGTGAAATGTATCCATTCAGCATAATAGAGGGGATGCTGGTTGGATTGCCCGTTGTGGCGTTTGACGCAAATGGAATATGTGATGAGATAAAAGACGGTTATAATGGATACCTTATCCCATTGCATTTATCGGATAGCGAGAGCGTCAGACGATGGTCTGACTGTATGCAACATTTGATGGATGGTGACAACCTACGGCTATTTGGGAAAAGAAGCCGAGAGATAGCTCTCGCCTGCAATTCTTCGAGGGCATTATCTCTTCGCTTGTCTAATGTATTGTCTTCAATTGGATGCAGGAGGTAGGAAACGCCTATGAAAGATAATAAGGACGGACCGATTCATCTCATTTATGGAACGGACGATAATTACATATTTCCGACCATGGTGTCGGCTGCCAGTGCCGCCCATCAACTTGGATCAGGTCGAAAGCTAATCATCCATTTGTTTGATGCAGGGGTTACGGATGAACACTATGCAGACTACGAGAAACGTGTTTGCTCTCTTAATGAGAATGTTTGTTGCATGCGGCATTGTCTGTCGGCAGAAATGTTCAGTGGCTTTGGAGCCTGGCGAGGAAGTCTTGTTACGTATTCGCGCATGTTTATGGCTGAAATCCTCCCAGACGTTGACTGGGCAATATATTTCGATGGTGATACTCTTTGGGTTGGTGATATTGGGAAATTGTGGGATTTGCGCGATGAAACAAAGCTGATCCAGGCAAGTATCGATCCTCCGACTCCAACAGGTTTTGCCAATCCAGAATGGGAGTGGTATGCTGAACGCGGCATACGCATTGACCCTAATGGTTATCTTTGCATGGGGTTGATGTTGGCTAATCTCTCCAAAATGCGGGAGGAACGGATTGCGGAGAAATGCCGCGATTTCATGCAAAAATATCCAGCTCCGCGAATGGTTGATCAAACCGTAATTAATTATGTGTGTAAGGGCGAGGTGTTCGCACTACCTCCTGAATGGGGGGTGTTCAGCGTATGGCATGGATGCGCAGACTTGACGAAAGATGGAGCGCTTCATTATGTTGATGATCTTCCTTGGCGTCGGAAGAAGGCCAATCGACTTCTTTCTGACGTCGTTCTTTTATGGTATGAGTTCGGACGGAAAGTCTTGAAGGAAGATTATCTTCCTAAATATGTCGGCCGGATGGACCGTATTTGGCGTAGGGCAATATTCCTGTTAATAAAATATAATCAATGGATATTGTCGTTGCATCCATATCTTAAAGGTCATTTGCGCAATACACATGGACTGAGCCGGGCGGAAAAGTCTGCTATTAGACAGCGTTTCGCTAGAATGTAGGATTGTGTTGATGAGAGACATTGGCACTGATTTGTTTCGCTGCATAATGATGCTATTGATAGTATTGCATCATGCAATCGTTCATACACAATTTAATAATTGTCCAGCATTGAAGCCTTTATTCATGCTTTCTAATATGGGGGTGGTGGGTTTCCTGGTTGTCTCGGGTTGGTATGGAGTCCGACTTACTGGAAGGAAGGTGTATTCAATAGGTGGGCAGATAATAGGTTATGGCTTATTGTTTTCGCTCCTTTCGTTCCCACTTGCGAATAGCAATGTGATTCCGAAGCACGTGCTTTCTGTGGGGAATGCATGGTATGGTGTTGCGTATCTTGCACTTCTTTGTGTGTCCCCCATTCTGAATTCAGGAATTGAAGTGCTGCATAATCAGGGGAATGGAAGGCTTGCTTTGCTTGTCGTTTTTGCTTTGTTGACAGTGGATTGGCTAAGTCGTGTGTTTGGGTTGGGTTTTTCGGTAAGTGGTTTCGGGTCGCACACATTTGGAACTTTTCTATGCGTCTATTGTATCGTACGGCTTATTAGGTTTGAATTTGCAGCCAACATAAATTCATGGACCAATTTGAGGTCCGTTGCTATTGGCTGTTGTGCCGTCTGCGTGATGGCGTTGATTCGTCAAGATTGGATTTCATATAATAACCCGATTCTCGTCGTGCTGACTACCATTATTTTCTTGTGCTTTCAGGGCTTGGATGTCGGTCTGAGGTTGCAGTCGGTAATTCGTTATATTGTTCCAAGCTTGTTCGCGGTTTATCTCATACATGATCCGCATATTGCTGGAAAGGCAATAATGATTGCGATCCCTTTTGGGTGGATATATGGTCAGGCGAATCGCTGGATCTTGTTTCCGGTAATGGTCGTGGCCGTGTATTTTGCCTGTATTTTAATTGATATTTGTGTTAGAAGAATACCAATGAAAAGTATTGATAGAATTCTTGAGAGAACGCGCAGGACGAAAGCAAATATTCGATAGCAAGTAGCACCTACGAATAATTTATTATATTTACTACGGAGTAAATGAATGGAAATTCTGACAGATAAAGGTTTTAGAGCTCGCCAACTGGATCTTCTTAAGAAGTTTCATGATTTCTGCGGCAAGCATGACTTGCGATATTCGTTAACAGGAGGAACATTGCTTGGGGCGTGCAGGCACAATGGATTTATACCTTGGGATGATGACATGGATGTGATGATGCCACGACCTGATTATGATAAATTCGCTAGTCTTGCGAAGTCAGACCTTGTTCCATTTGCTTTCTACGACTTTCATAACAGTCGTAATATTATGTTCATGTTCGCGAAATGCGTCGATCCTCATGCTTGTTACAAGCGTGATAATCAATCTAATGCGCATGAAGAAGTCTCTACGGGCGTATTTTTAGATGTGTTTCCGTATGATGGTTTGCCTAGTAATAAATTCATGGCGAAGTTGTTTGCTGTGTCAATGTTTGCGATTAGGACGATGCTTAGTAACAAGCAAATGGATTTGGACTACTATCGTAAATATCTAAAACCAAGGTTCGGCATCAAGAAAAGGATAGCAGTTAGATTGCAGCATGCAATAGGGAAATTGTTCCCTTTGTTCCCATCTTATCGCGTTCTGGAGTGGATATTTAGAAAGTTCCAGTATGATAAGTCAAGATATGTGACTGACTATACTGCTGGTCCTACGTATCACAATCTTTTTATAAAAGATTGGTTTAAACATGTTAGCTTGCATAAATTTGAGACTGAAAATTTCTTTGTTATAGATGGATACGATGAATGGCTTACTATGTTCTATGGCGATTGGAGAACCCCGCCTCCAGAATCTGAGAGAATGGTACATCAGCATTTGATTGACGGCAAGATGTGTTACGATGAAAATCTATTTATGATGTTTAGTAGATGAGGTAAAGTATGACAGTAGCTCTGATTATTGCTGGTGGGACGGGGCAGCGTATGGGTGCTCATATCCCCAAACAGTTTGTCCTTGTTGATGGCAAGCCTGTTTTGTTTTATACTCTAGATGCATTTGAGCGCCATCCGAAAGTCGATGCAATTGAACTTGTTTTAATCGACGGATGGCAGGATGATGTAAATTGTTGGAAGACGCAATACAGTATTACGAAGCTTCAGTGGATCGTGCCTGGAGGCGCGACTGGACAGGAGTCTATCCGTAATGGCGTATTTGGCTTGGAGGGTAAGTGTGCCTCAGATGATATTGTAATTATTCACGATGGAATCCGACCTCTTGTTGAGCCAGAAGTGTTAGACGATGTAATCGAAAAGGCTAAGGAGTTTGGTTCGGGTGTCACGAGCATGCCCTACAACGAGCAGATATTTCTAGTGGATGAGAATGATCCATCAATAACGCGAAAATTTATTCCGCGCGAAACGTTGCGCCGTGTAGCGACGCCGCAGGCATATAGGTTTGGATTGTTGGATGAAGCTTATCATGAAGCATTCGAAAGGAAAATTGGCATTTACGGGTCGTCCTATGCAAACACGATGATGGTGGAACTTGGGCATGAGCTACATTTTGCAGCAGGTAGCGATAAAAATCTAAAACTGACAACACCGGGCGACTTGGAAATATTTCGCGCGTATCTAGATTGTCGTAAAGGGAAGGGCGGTAGAAATGCTTGATTTGAGTGTTCTTAAAGGTAAGACTCTCCTCATCACCGGCGGAACGGGGATGATTGGAAAATGGATGATAGACTATTTGTTAGATCATGTTGACTGCCGCATCATAGTGACGGGGAGAAGTGAGATGAAGTTCAAGGAGCGATTTTGCGGGCGCTCGTTGACATTTATCAAGTGGGATATATCTCATGATCACATACCGACAATTGAAGGAGAGGTTGACTATATTATTCATCTGGCAAGCAATACGCACCCTTTAGCGTATGTAGCTGACCCCATTGGGACGATTGTCATGAATGTTAATGCCGCGAAGGAACTTCTTGATTTCGCTGTTGAAAAGAAAGTCGCGCGGTTTGTCTATGCATCAAGCGTTGAGATATACGGTCGGAATCGAGGAGATGTCGAGAAGTTCACTGAGGACTACTGTGGCTATATTGACTGTAATACTTTGCGAGCTGGATATCCGGAGTCGAAGCGTTGTGGCGAAGCATTGTGCCAGGCATATCTTAAGCAACACAATTTGGATTTTGTAATCCCGCGTATTGCTCGTGTATATGGCCCGACGCTTCTAAAGACAGACTCGAAGGCGCTAAGCCAATTCATTTCAAATGCGTTAGCTGGGAACGATATCGTGCTCAAAAGCGAAGGTAATCAGCATTTCTCCTATCTCCATGTTGCCGATGCTGTGAATGGTATCTTGACGGTTATGTTGAATGGAAAGAAGGGTGAGGCATACAATATTGCCGATGAAACAGGTGACATTTTACTTAAGGATTTGGCTAATTATATTGCTAGCCTGTGTGGGCGAAGGGTGATTTTCGATCTTCCCGAGGATGCTGAGAGAGCAGGCTTTAGCACGGCGACCATCGCACGTCTCGACGGTGCAAAATTACGAAGGTTAGGTTGGAGCCCTCAGTATGACTTGCATGGAGGGATTAAAGCAACAATTAGCGCACTCCGAGAGCTGGATGATAAAAGGGAAGTTACGGCTCCGGTTGACTAATTCAGGTCTTAATGAATCTTCCCTAACCTTCAATATAGATTATACGTGCGCTCATTGATAGTAGTGTTGAGATGGTATAATATTTGATATATGAGAATTCTCCATATCATAATGAGACTTGACAGAGCTGCTGGGACGAGTGTTTTTTGCGGTGAAGTCGCAAATGGGCTCGCGTTGACTGGGCATGAGGTGACAATTGCAGTATTAAATCATGGGCAGGATGATTGTTATCCATTGGATCCCCGTGTAAAACTAGTTTCAATAGGCGCCCTTATCAAAGCTGGAGCCTTGTACAATTTCGATATAATCCATTTCCATGCCCTTTGGTCTCCTGTTCTTCATAGAGCGAGTAGGTTGGCTCATAAGAACAGGGTGCCTGTCGTTTGGAGCCCGCATGGGATGCTTACGCCATGGGCAATGAACAATAAGAAGTGGAAGAAAATATTAGGATGGTGGTTGTATCAGAAAAGAGATTTGAATAAGTCACAGTTGATTCATGTGACGGCGCAAAGTGAAAAGGGAGATGTAAGACGATTGGGGTTGGATAATGAGGTAATCATTGCACCTCTTGGTGTTGAACTTAAGGATGTATCTATGCCCATGAGGCGCAGCAATTGCAAGCGGGTGTTGTTGTTTGTGAGCCGAGTACAAAAGAAGAAGGGTCTTTTAAATCTTGCGAGAGCATGGGCGATGTTGCCTGAAAAACTAAGACGAGAATGGTGTGTGAGAATTGTCGGCCCCGACCAGGAAGAGCATACAGAGGAAGTTAAGTCGGAATGTTATAGACTAGGTGTTGCAAGTGATTGGATGTTTGTTGGGCCGAGATATGGAGATGAGCTTCAACAGGAATATGCCAACGCAGGATTGTTTGTATTGCCTACTTTCTCGGAAAATTTTGGAAGTGTTGTGATTGAAGCTTTAGCGCAACGTGTTCCTGTTGTCACGACAAAAGGCGCGCCATGGGCGGAACTTGAGAAATGGGATTGTGGTTGGTGGATTGACATTGGTGTTGATCCGCTTGCTGAGACACTAAAGGCGGCTATGTCGCTAACAGACGAGCAGCGTCGCGAGATGGGCGAACGTGGGCGCAAGTTGGTAGAAGAGAAATACACTTGGGGCGTGGTTGTAAAGACTATGGTTGCCGGATATAAGGAGGTTCTAGATGCAAGAGCTTGATCTTAAGAATTACAAGAATCGGCACTCAATGAAAAGCAAAATTGGGAGGGGTGTTTGGAGTCTAGTGTGGTTGTTGTTGTTTCGTCCAACCCCGCGCGGTGCCATATTCCGCCCGTGGCGAATTCTCCTGCTGAAGGTGTTTGGCGCAAAAGTGATGTGGTCAAGTAATGTGCTGCCGAGTTGCCGCATCTGGCAGCCGTGGAAACTGACGATGGGGTCATATGCTTGTCTTAGTGAAAATGTAGATTGCTATACAGTCGATAAAATCTCTATCGGAGATCAGGCGACGGTGAGTCAGGGTGTGAAGCTTTGCTCGGCAGGGCATGATATCACATCGAAGATTATGGAGCTTACGCATGAGCCAATAATGATTGGGGCAAATGCTTGGGTCGCAGGTTGGTCAATTATTCTTCCCGGCGTCACGATTGGCGAGGGGGCGGTTGTCGGCGCTGGTTCAGTTGTGGCAAAGGATGTCGAGCCATGGACGGTAGTCGGGGGAAATCCAGCGAAGTTCATCAAGAAGCGGGTGCTGAAGGATGATGATTTGGTGGGCGCGTAGAATCTGAATCCTTATAGGCGAGTGATGTTCGTGATGACGCGGTAAATGGTGTAAGATCTACTGTATATGATTGATGGACAAAGTCAAGAATCCAGCGTAAACCTCTACACGTTTCTACACGTTCTACACGTAACCGCCGCTTGTCGGGGGTTCGCGATTCGAGCGAACCACGCCGAGCGAACGCGAGAGCCGAGCTAAACCTTTTCGTGTATTCAGTGTATTTCGTGGTTAACTTTAAACATCAAACATCAAACTAAACTCTATGAAAACAACAGTAGAAATAACCCTTAAGTCCCTCAACATTACCGGCGTCCCAGAGAAGGCGCTGCTTATCTCCCGCAATCTCCTCACGGTTGAGATGATCTGGCCGAAGGCCGGCACGCCGCGCAAGTCCGCGACGCGTCAGATAACAATGAAGAAGGGGAAGGTCGACTTCACCACCGAGCCGTGGGCAAAGCGCGTGCTCTTCCGCGAGGACATCGACGGACACACGGCGTTCACGGTTTCCATCGCCGAGCCGGTGACGCTGCAGAAGCTTCGCCGCCTCTTGCAGCTCACGGCGAAGGCGGCGCTGAAAGAGGGTGCGGACATGATCGATGCCGCGCTCGTATCGTATGGCGACATAGCCGCCGCACCAGTGGATGCGCTCGCGACTATGGTGGCGGAGAAGGACGCTCCAAAGATCATAGTGCAGGGAGTGCTTGACTATGATGACCTTCCGGCGTCTGGTGAGACAAAGGAAGTTGTAATTCCCTTAACCCGCCCGAAGTTTAGCAAGCAGATCGGGACGCTAACACTTCTCGTTCAGGGCTAATCCATAACTCTGCCGCAGGCAGTCATAAAACTCTCTGCGTACTCTGCGTCCCTGCGTCTCTGCGTTAAAACAAAACATGAAGCACTTAATGCCAATCTCCAAAGCTCTTAAAACACTCTCTTTCTATAAGTGGGCGTTTGGGGATTTAACGGAGCAAGACTCGGATATCGGCATTCTCGCAGAGTATCTTGTGGGCGATCTCCTGAATTGTCTTCCGCCCACGAGAAAGGTAAATGCGCCGTTCGATCTAATCATGAAGGACGGTACATCGCTCGAGATTAAGGCAACGACTCATAAGTATGCACGGAAGGGCAAGACGCCATACTATCGTTGGAAGGTCTCGACCCAGTCAAAGGCGTTAAAGGGTGGCCGCGCGATTGCGGACTATTGGCTCTTTCTGACGGCTGCATTTCCACGGGAGAACTCTGGTACTCCGCACGTGGCACAAGCATTCGATCTCAAGAACTGGAAGGTTTATGTTGTGACCGGCGAGAAGTTGAGGACGGCAGGATGCACGAAGTACATCTCCGAGTCGACCTTGCGGCGGCTGGAAGCCGAGCCAATTCCGCTGTCAGAACTGAAGAAATCGATAAAAGTGAGACTTTAGGATATGCCTAAAATCTCACTTCCTATGGGGATTATCGGTAATGACGAATTTTGATAGGAAATGGTCTGCCGGTATGCGAACGAACGAGCTTGCCGTTCCTCGTCCGAAAGCTCATGCGGAAGATCACCTCAATCCACACCTCCGTGTAGTCGCCAAGTATACCTGGTAGTAGTTGTTGTAGCATAATGACTCCTTTATGTATGCCAATTTTTCAAGTCGGAGAAGCATAGATCTAAAAGTGTCAGACCCTTCTGTATAAGGTTTGCTGTATATGAGTGATGAACACTGTCGAGAATCCAGTATAACACTCTACATGTTTCTACATGTTCTACACGGCTAAACCCAAACGACAACTCTACACGTTTCTACACGTTCTACACGGTTATCTCTGCGTAAGAAACTTTCCGTGTGTTCCGTGTATTCCGTGGTTGAAAATGAAACCTGTAACGCCAACGTCGGTGAGTGATGAGAATTGAGCGATAAACGATGAAAAGGCCATGTGAAATTTTGCGGATTATGTTTGACCGTGCGTTCTGGCGCGAGTTCATCGATTTGGACATGCGCGAAGAAACAAGGATGATGCATGACTATGAGTAATGTTGCAGAGTTGCTAACGATTGTCGTCCCTGTCAAGAACGAGGTATAAAATTGAGGAGGACGTATAATTGGCGGCGTTTGAGTTTATAAAAGATGGCCAAAGGCTGATTCTTTCGTATACTCCGTACAATGGTGACGGATGGTTGTGGGATCAGTATAAAAGTTCGCTCGACGGTCGGATTTCAATTGGAAGAGCGTTTAGCTTGCCTAAGTCGCATGTTCTGAAATCTGGTAGACAGGGCCGAATGGCTGATGATATTGCAGAGGTTGACTATACGTGGGAGTTCATCCTAGGTGTTATGTGTGAGGGAGACTACTATCTCATAGATAAGGATGTGTTGGGACTGAAGCGCGATTGCTTAATACATAAGAGTGTAAAACTGTCTGGTGCGTTCTTTCTTTCACGTGTTGGCGGCGTACCATTATTACAGAAGATAGACGGGAAGATTAGTGAATCAATTATAATAGGCGGGACGCGAGTTGATGCCATCCCTGAGTCTGTGTATGCAAGGATGCGGAAGATGTGTCCGTCGACATATTGGGTGAGATTTTATGTGGAATGTCAAATCGAGCGGCAATTATCAGAGTTTTATGATGTGAAGGGCGATGCGGAAATCCGGTTTGAGAGATACTTAAACAAGAAGCGAGAAGAGGCAAAGTCGGTTTATGACAAGAAGCATGAGAAGCTTTTTGTGGATAAAGAGTTCGAAGTACAGAAGTATGAGTATATTCGTGATCGGGTAATTGAACTCCTAGATGGCGCGGCATCCTATTCAGAGGACGAATGGTGCAAGCTTATAATGGAGTTTATCCTCATTCTTTATCCGCGCTATATTCAGGCGTTGTACAAGGTAACGATCCCGTGTAGAAAAGAAGATGGAACTAAAGGCCACAAACAACTAGATGTTGTTCTTCTGGATTCGGACGGACATATCGACATCATTGAGATAAAAAAGCCTAATGCAACAGATATATTCTCAATAGGAAATTATCGGGGGAACAAATACCCCGGGCACACTTTGTCGGGCACGGTAATGCAGATGGAGTCATATCTGTACCACCTTAGAAAAGGCGGATATGAGCTTGAAGATTACATCAACAAGCACTGCAGTGGAAGGTTGCTGCCAGATCTTAAGATCTGTGTCGTTAATCCGAAAGGGATTCTTATTCTTGGGCGAAGCAATGGCTTTGACAACAAACAGAAACTCGACTTTGAAATCATTCGACGGAAGTACGCCAACATAATCGACATACTTACTTATGATGATTTGTTGAGCCGGCTCTCAAACGTGATTGATGGGATTAAAAAGAGGTGAATCAAAATGATATGATAGGACCTATTTTATCATTTTCGACGCGGATGAATATATGTGATGATTAAGCAGTTTAAAGAGTTTGCGCTTGACGAGGGGCTTGTTTCTAAGCTTCGTAGCGTGGTCTATGAGACACGTTTATATCGGTATGATGGTAATGTCAAGAATGAGTACAGCATGATATGTGCTGTTGCAGATAGGATTCAAGATGCGGATAGATGGATAAATGATCATCTTTCATTCCCTGATGACTGTATTTCTGCTCAGACGTTTTTGATGCTTGCGTCTGTCGTCAAAAGTGGAGTTGAAGCTTTGCTCCGAAGATTGAAAGTTAATCGCCCGAATGTAGAGTCATGCAATTATTTTGGTAGAACATGCAGGGAGTATTTGTTGTTGAATGAAGATGGTAGCTCTTTATCGGATGATGAGTTTTTTCAATATTTCAGGTCTTTGACATTTTCGCATCCACAGGGAACATTCAAGAAGGGCAAGAACAATTATCCCTTTTTGAAGGAGGGAGAAATCGAGTACTCGCCTTATGTTGTTTTGGAAAAGAATCCTTGGCATGAATCTAACAAGGGGATGCCAAGCATTGGCATCCATATCTATTCTAACATGCGTGAAGAAACGAGGTTTATTTTTGTTCCATATGAAGCGTTGCTCGGATATCTGAAATCTCGGCATGACAGTATTGAGATTGTCGTTGCCGCCTTGGAGAATCGCGTTAAAGAGGCGGAAGCCGAATTCAGACTGGAGAAACTTGATCGTTCGGTTGCGGGCATAGAAGCGTTTCTTGAGTTTGGAAAAGTAATAGAACGGCGAGGGGTTGAATCTTATGCGCTTAAGGACGCGATAAGTTATCTTACTTGCGAAATATCTTGCGCCGAGAATAAGGACGCTGTCGAAGGGTTTCGGAATGAGATTCTAAAGTTGATTCCTGATCTTCGAGGGGAGCTCGAGCGGCTCAACTACGAGAACTTTGAGCGTAGATTAAATTATGTTGTTGATTGTGCATGGCATGTTATACATCGACCTATCGCATATCACATTAGCAAGATTTTTGAGTATTTTGGTGATGCCGATTATTCCCAACGCGAATGGGGGCGGACAGACCTTAAGATCCTGAGGGAAGACTTTGTAGGGAAATGGGTTAAGGTTTCGTTTGATATGCCAAATGTCGAGATCAGATTGTTGGTCACTGTCGCTTTTTATATGGAGTATGGAAGATATCTAAAGTTGGAGTTAGTAGCTGAAGAGGCTAATGATTGAGATTTTCGAATGTTGTGCGACAGTGCGTTCTGGCGCGAGTTCATTGATTTAGACATGCGCGAAGAAACAAGGATGATGCATGAATATGAGTAACATCTCTGAGTTGATAACGATTGTCGTTCCTGTCAAGAACGAGGAGCGGAATCTGCCGGAGTGCCTTGAGAACGTCAAGGCGTTTCGGCATGTCGTGATTGTGGATTCGGGCAGCACCGATCGGACGCTTGAGATTGCCGCGGAGTTTGGGCGCGAAGTTGTGCAGTTCAAGTGGAACGGCGAGTTCCCGAAGAAGCGCAACTGGGTACTGAGAAACTACAAGTACCAGACGCCGTGGGTGATGTTCCTCGATGCGGATGAGCGGATCACGCCGGCGTTCTGCGCGGAGGCGGGAAAGACGCTGTCGGAAACGAAGTGCAATGCGTTCATTTGCTACTACGATAACTGGTTTATGGATCGCATGCTGCGGCATGGCGATGTCATGCGCAAGACGGCGATCTTGCGCTTAGGTACCGGTGAATACGAGAAGATTGATGAGCATGGGTGGTCTAGTCTTGATATGGAGATACACGAGCATCTTCAGGTCGAGGGCGAGACCGGCGTCATCAAGGCACGACTGGAACATCATGACAAGCGGTCGCTCGAGAGCTACTACAAGAAGCATGAGGAATACGCCAATTGGGAGGCGAATCGCTACAAGGCGCTAAAGGGAGATTTCAGCAAACTGACCAAGCGGCAGCAGACGAAGTATGGTCTGATCAAGAAGTGGTGGTTTGGCTTCGCGTATTTCTGTGCTTGCTACTTCCTCAAACTCGGCATACTCGACGGGAAGCCCGGGTTTGTTTTTGCAAGAGGCAAGTGGAAGTATTTCTCAAACATTCGGCGAAAGATTTTGGCGGGTTAGTCGGTATTTTGAGCAAGGGCTGTGGTATCGGTGGATAGTTGATCTGGAGATGGGGTGTTTGTCGTTAGTCATCGAAAAGGGTGAATGGAAAGAAGATAATTGGCTTCCTGATCCGCGGCGGAATTGCCGCGGTGGTGGGGTATTGCCTGCTGGTTCTGGGGGCGGACTGGTTTGCGAAATCGCAGTTCGGCACTACTATCGACGGCGACTGGTTCCTGCTTTGGATGGCGAGTGGAACGGAGGAGCTGCGTGAGTTCTGGGCGTTGTACTGGAAGGGCATTTGCGGAACGCTGGCCGCTGTCGCGCTTGCCTGGGCGATTGCGATAGTGGCGATATGGCGATGGCCGAAGTGGGCGGTTGGCGCGATTGCCGCTGGTGTTGTCGTTTTGGCATTGGGAGGCCCCGCTCGCATTGCCGGCTTCAAGCCCGTGTACTTTGCGTGGGACACCTTCCTCCGCTTCGGGGAGTATAGGCATCTTGCGTCCGTCGTGGGCGCGGAGAGAAAGACGGAGCGTCCGCCTCTGCGAGAATCGGGACGCAACCGCCTCGTGATTCTGGGCGAATCGCTGACGAGCCGTAGGATGGGCGTGTACGGATATCCAAAGGACACTACGCCGGAGCTTGCGCGGCTGATCGCGGAAGGGCGGCTGGAGCTGAAGCCCGAGCGCCGTGCGACAAACCAGTACACGGCGCGGGCGCTTATGGACATGATGCTTGACGACGAGCATACTCAGGTGTGGCGCGAGAGGGCGGACGGATATCGCGTCGTTCTCGTCTCCGCGCAAGATCGCTGGGAACGGTACTGCGGAATTGAGCAGTTGCTTTTCGACGCCTGTGACGAGCGCGTATATATTCGGCAAGACGGCAAGAACGTATACGATGAGGAGCTTGTGCCTGCCGTCAAGAAGGCGATGGAAGGGCATTCGCCCTGTGTCGTCTACGTTCACATGATGGGGAGTCACTTTCTCCCGGGTGATAGAGTGCCAGAGGCGTTCAGGGCGGCGAAGGGCAGCAAGGCGGTTGGCTTCGACGACTACGACTGGAGCGTCCTGTACACGGATCATGTCGTCTCGCAGCTTGTTCGGCTAGACCCCTCCGCCGAAATCTACTTTACGTCAGACCACGGGGAAAGCGTCAATGCCGGCCGCTGGCGCGACCCGTCGGACGAAGCCATGTGGTATGTGCCTGAAATCGCGTCTGGTTATGCTCGAGCGGAATAATGCGGACTAAGGTAAAGTTGTTTAGCCGCAAAGAACGCAAAGAGCGCAAAGATTTGAACCACGAAATACACTAAATACACGAAAGAGAAGATGGTGAGCCGTGTAGAACATGTAGATCGTGTAGGTTGTGGCCGCAAAGAACGCAAAGGACGCAAAGATTTGAACCACGGTGCAAAAGTGTAAGACCCTTCTGTAGAAGATATACTGTATATGATTGATGAAGGGGATAATGTGTAGGGTGTGTCGAGGTTGGCCCTAGGATTGTGAGGGTGGGAATTGACAGTTGATGTCGGTACAATCAATGTGGTAAAATATCACTTGTCAATGGAGATATAGCCATGAATGAAGAAGATTTGATGAAAATTGCCAAAAAAGGCGAGGATAGCCACAGTCAATTCAAGTCCGATGTGGCAAACCCAGATTCTTTGGCTGCTGAGATTGTATCGCTACTTAATGCAGATGGCGGTACAATCTATTTGGGGATATCGGATAATGGAGATATATCTGGACTTGATGGCGAGGATGTCAGACGGCTCAATTTGATGATATCCAATGTTGCGACACAGCATATAAAGAATCCTGTCACAGTCCTTACAGACAATATTCTGCTATCAAACTCAAAGGTAGTGATTGCGATAAAGGTGCCGGAAGGTCGCGAAAAGCCATATTTCGACAAAAACGGCATCGCATGGATTAAAGAAGGCGCAGACAAGCGAAAAATCGTCTCGAGAGAGGAAATCCGCAGATGCTTCGAATCTTCTGGGCAGGTGCATGCTGACGAGCAATGGACAAAAGCCGAGGTTGATCGGCTTGACAAAACCATGTTCAAAGATTTTCTCAAAAGGACTTACAATCTTTCCGTTCCAGCTAAAGCACAGGATTTGGCGAGAGTCATGAGGAATATGAACTTGGCAACCGAAGACGGGCACTTGAATCTGGCGGGATTGCTCTTGTTTGGAGAACATCCAGAATTCCTTTTCCCACAATTCTGCGTCAAGGCGGTCCGGCTCAATGGGAATTCGCTTGCGGCGGAATCTTATGACGACAGCGAAGATTATGCGGGTACGCTTTCATCGATCTATTCGGGAGTCACGGCGTTTGTAGCCCGGAATCTGCACAAGCGGCAGACATCGGCTGGAGTAAATGCACCAGGGCAAAGTGAGATTCATCCCGCTGTGGTTGAGGAAGTTCTTGTGAACGCACTTTTGCACAGGGATTATTTCGTCGACGCTCCGATAAGGGTGTTGATTTTCGATGACCGGATGGAGGTCGTAAGTCCCGGCTCCCTGCCAAATCATCTGACCGTCGAGAAGATTCTTGCCGGGAATACGAATATTCGCAACCCGATTCTTGCTTCCTTTGTGGCCAAGGGGATGCTGCCGTACCATGGGCTGGGGTCGGGGATTATGCGTGCAAAGAGCCTATGCCCGGATATTCATTTCGAGGATGATAAATCGGGAGTTCAATTCAAAGTCGTGATACCACGTGGACAGGTTGCCATGACGACGATTGGGCGCAAGGAACTTGTTTTTGATGCCTTGAGAGAGAATCCGACATTGCCATTGAGAAGTCTTGCCAAGAATATGAATATGAGCCTTTCTACAATCCAGGAGTATGTTGGAGCTTTGAAAGCCGAAGGAAGGCTTGTGAGAGAAGGCGGCACCAGAGGTAAATGGAGATGTGTAAAATAACCGCCGCTTGTCGGGGGTTCGCGATTCGAGCGAACCACGCCGAGCGAACGCGAGAGCCGAGCTAAAAACTTTTCGTGTATTTCGTGTATTTCGTGGTTAAACTTTAAACATCAAACATCAAACTAAACTCTATGAAAACAACAGTAGAAATTACCCTCCAGCCTGTAGAAGGATGCAGATGAAACTAAATGAGATACTTCTTGATGGTGAAGGTGCAACGGTTGAATTCAAGCGTTGTGGCAATAGTGTTGAGCGAGACGTGTTTGAGACGCTTTGCGCGTTTGCCAATCGTTTTGGCGGGGATCTATACCTTGGCGTAGATGACGATGGCTCAGTTATCGGTATTGATGGCGCGAGGTGTCAGGAATCCAAAAACCATCTATTGGGGGTGAAAAACCATCTATTGGGGGCGAAAAACCATCTATTGACGAGTTGCTGGCACGACTAAGGTTGACACAGCCTACGCGCGAGAACATAAAGAAGTTGGCATCGGCGCTGAAAGATGGTGAGATATTTGGTCGGTCTCGGATCATGGAGATCGTAGGACTCTCCAATGGACCTGCTGGCGATATGATCAATACGATGCTGCGAAATGGGCTATTGGATAGTGTGCGCGGGCATGGGAAGGGGAAGTATAGGTTTAGAATATGAAATTCTACATGTTTCTACATGTTCTACACGGAAATTGAAGCGGGGGACTCATAATCCCTTGGTGACTGACTAAATGTACTACATCAATAAAATCGTTGGATTTCTGGTAAGCCCCATCGGAGGGGCGATTGCAGGAGGTGTTCTCGCAGTTGTCTGCGCTCGGCTGGGACGAAAGAGGATGGCTAAATGGATTGGCGGGCTTACGGTTGCCTGGCTGTGGCTCTGGATGACGCCGGTAATGACTTGGGTTGTTGGTGTGCCGTTGGAGAGGGAGTTTCTGGTGGATGGCAGGGTGCCGATGGTGGAGTCGTTCCCCGAAGCCGACGCGATTGTGCTTCTTGGTGGTTCGATGGGCATTGAGACGAACACGAGTTCATACGCAGAGATGGCGACAAGCGCCGATAGAGTATGGCAGGCGGCGCGGTTGTACAAGGCAGGGAAGGCGGGTGAGATAATTGCGACTGGTGACTATGCGAAGGATACGACGCTGCCGCTGCTGAAGGAGTTTGGTGTGGGAGAGGAGGCGGTGTCGTTTCTCGATGCGAGGACAACGGAGGAAGAGGCGAAGGGGATTAGGGAATTATTTAGCCCTGTAGAACATGTAGAGGAAAGGGGAGGAGCGAGGGAATTGGAACCACGGAATACACTGAATACACGGAAAGTTTTGGGTTGTCGTACAGAGGGGGATGAGGTTAAGATCTTGTTGGTGACGAGTGCGTGGCACATGAAGCGGGCGAGGTTGATGTTTGAGAAGTATGCGCCGGGGATTGATGTTGTCTGCGCACCGGCGGATTTCGAGAATACTTTTATGGCGGAGAAGACGCCTCTGTTCAAGATGCTCCTTCCGGATCCAAATGTGTTCATGCTCAACTCCGTGGCATTCCATGAATGGGTCGGGATTGTCGGGTATGGGGTGTTTAGGTGAGTTAGGAACCACGGAATACACTGAATACACGGAAGGGGAGTTGCCATGGGTGAACTGATATACGAAGAAGAGTCTTATGTGGTCAAAGGGGCTGTTTTTGAAGTGTACAAGGCGATGGGTGCTGGGTTTCTGGAGGCCGTCTATCAGGAGTGCCTTGAAGAGGAGTTGAAGGTGAGGGGGATCCCTTTTGTGGCGCAGCCGGAAATCAAGATAAGCTACAAGGGAAGAATGCTGCATCAATCTTATAGAGCCGATATTGTGTGCTACGACAAAATTATCCTTGAGTTGAAAGCAGTGAGCGCGTTGTTGCCAGAGCATTCAGCGCAGCTGTTCAACTATCTTCGGGCTACAAAAATGAAACTCGGTTTTCTCGTAAATTTCGGACACTACCCAGGTGTAGAAATAAAGCGGATAGCACTGTAGTTTTCCGTGTATTCAGTGTATTCCGTGGTTTGATTTGAGGCAAATGAAACAACCATTGTTTAGCTGCGTGATCCCAGTGAAGGGCGAGAGGCCTTTCTTTGGCGAAGCTATTGAATCGCTTAGGGGGCAGGGGCTTGGAGAGGAGCTGGAGATTATTATACAGGACGGAACCACGGAATACACAGAATACACGGAAAATGATCTGCGCGGGGTAAGGTGGTATAGAGAAGAGGATCGTGGACAGAGCGATGCGTTGAACAAGGGGTTTGCAAAGGCAAAGGGCGAGTGGCTGTTTTGGTTAAACGCGGATGATGTGCTTTTGCCGGGGGCGCTGAAGAAAGTTTTGGACAGGATTAACAGGATTGACAGGATTAATTGGATTGCGGCTGATACGGTGTATCTGGATGAGAAGGGGATTGTGAAGGATGTTAGAACCGACGCGAAGTGGAGGAGTTGGTTTGGAAAGAAACTGAGTGTGTGGACTGGTGGGCCAAGCGCGTTCTTTAAGCGGGAGCTGTGGGAGAAGCGCGGCGGATTTGCCGCGGACCTAAAGTATGCGATGGACATCGATTTGTGGACGCGCTGGGCGAAGGCGGGCGAGAGGTTCGTCGGGCTTGGCGATTATGTCTGGGGCTTCCGTGTGCATGGCGGCTCGCAGACAATGAATGGCGAAAATTCCTCCGCGCAGATTGCTGAGCGGAAGGCGGTTGATACGAAGTATGGCGTTTCGTCCGACGGCTTTTGGCGCAATGTGACGCGCCTGGCAAGTGTACTTGATGGCAGTTGGCGCAAGAGGAAATCGGACACGGCCCGGCTAAATGGAAGACTTTGGAGTGCAATAGCCCAATGAAAATTCTCCATATTTGCGCCGGATGGCAGCAGTGGAACGGCGCGGCGAATATCGCGCGGATGATAATGGATGAGCAGCGCCGCGAAGGGCACGAGGTGTCGTCTGCGACATGGGCGAAGGTGCGCGAGCTGCGCGCGGCGGACGAGGTGTGGATCCACTGCGGATGGTTGCCGTGCCTCTGGTGGGCGGCGCTTTGGGGGCGGAACGTGCGCTGGATGCCAGAGGCGTGCTATGATCCGGTGAGGCTTAGGTTTCATGGCTGGAAGAAGAGTCTTGTCGGGCCGATTGAGAGATGGTGTTTGAGGCGGTGTGACAGGATCGTCGCGACATGCGAAGCCGAGGCGGAATGGATCCGTGCCTACGAACCCCGCGTCAAGTCAATCGAAGTCACCGACATCAAGCGCTTCTTCAATCTTAATCCTGTAAATCCTGTTAATCCTGTCAAAAAAGACCTCCATCTCCTCTACCTCGGCCGCCGCCACCCCCTCAAAGGCCTCTCCTATCTTGAG
>OCTX012282397.1_pt1 | contig 37414 bp, 21 predicted proteins | sample 1539691 | NCBI WGS metagenome assembly OCTX01 (sample SAMN02144231, study PRJEB22623) | gut metagenome | biome: sheep rumen | host: Ovis aries | place: New Zealand
GAACCACTGTGGCCTGTCCGCTGGCGTCGAGCGTCAGTTCTCCTTCCTTGTGGCTGACGATTCCATCGTCAGCACCGCTCACCTTGAGCTGCTTACCTTTGGCTGCCTCGGCGGGCAGGATACTCACGGTGACGGTGCGCTCGCTGCCTTCGGCCATGTAGAGCAGGGTGTCGGTGACAATGGCCGTGATACGCTGTTCCACGTCGAACTCCTGCTGGAAGTCCTGCTCCATCTGCAGGCCTGCGTAGCTCTCTACGGTCTTACGGACTGTCAGGCCCACCCCTGACCCCTCCCCAAGGGAGGGGAGGTTGGGTATGAAGCGTATTTTCGAGGCGTAGACGGAGTCGGGTGTCTCGTAGCCACTGTCGGCATTTAGTAGCTCTATGGTGCCGCCGATGGTCTGTCCGCCGACGGTGACGAAGATATTGTCAGTGCTGAGCGTTGCCGGCCTCATATACTTGTCGAAGGTAATCTCGATGCCGTCGGTATATGCTTTCACCTTCTTCACGCTGGGCTGTCGCAGCTGCGTCATGCCCACGTTCACCTCCAGTTGCGGCGGGGGCACGGGGAGCCACTCGCTGTAGGCGGTCTCGTAGCCCTGCTTCTCGAACTTCACCTGCCACAGGCCCCGGGGAACGTCCCAGCCGTACTTGCCTTCAGCGTCGGTCAGCTGCGGGTTCACCTGCTCATAGTTCTCGGCATCCCACACCACGGTGCGCTCATGCAGGTCGCCATACATATCCTCCACCTCTTCCCTATAATAGCAGGTAGCGGTGACGCCCTCCAGCCGATTGCTGCTCACGCCCTCGTAAACGTAGCCCGAGGGGTCGCGCGTAGGCGTTGACTGTAGGTGTCGTTGCAGCTTGACAGCGCGGTTCAGGTTACCCGTTCCGTGCACCTGGCGGTTCCAGCCACCCAGGGTACCGTCGGTCACCTCCCAGTCGGTCACAGGTGGCTCGGGGTCGGGCGGTACGCACTTCAGCCTTGAAATCCAGTTGCGGATATTTTGCTTGTCCTGATTTGAGATGTTAGGATGGACGAAACTCGTGGTAATCGATGCAATATCAATGGCCAGCGATACAAACCAGTGAGGAGCCAAAGGCAAGTCGAACACGTCGATAAGTAGCGATGCTGCGTCGGCGCCAATCTGTGTGATGTCAATACCACTGTGCCATGTGCAGTCGGTCTTGACCTGAGAATAAAGCGCCGCCCAGTTAGCCTCGTCACCTATACAGGGGTCGTAACTCTTGACTATATCTACGAGTTCGCTCCATTCAAAGATGTCCTTGAAGTTGTCCTGAATCAGAATGACCAGCGGCGCTATCTGGAAGAAGGCACCGATGACCGTTCCGAAAACCTTGGCAAGGAATCCGCTGCCCTTGATAGCAAAGGAGCCCGACGCCTTGATGGCTTCAATCGACTTCGGTATCTGCTCAAACAGAGCCTCAATCGGGGCTTTGTTCTTCAGAATGCCCTTCAGCAGATTCTTGATCTTGCCAATCTCCGTTTCAAAGCCCTTCATGATGAAGTTACAACTCTTGGCGAAATCTTTCGTTTCTTCAGCCACACGGTCAACCTTCTGTATGGCGTTGCGCACCGACTCCAGGTCGGCTTCTAAGCGACGGGCCATCTCCGGGTGCTGGGTTGTCTTCAAGCACTCTTGCAATATCTTCTCGCTTTCCTTCAATCGCGGGTAGTTCTGCTGGAGACGGGTTAGACGGGCCTCCTTCTCAGCCAGCTTCTTCCTATATCTTTCTATGTTGCTCTCCTCCTTGGCTATCCTCTCTTCGGCCTCGCGGGTGGCATTGGCTCCATATTTCTCTTTAATCTCTCTGTCCAGCGACGCCATGCCCTCTTTATACATACATTTCAAGGCCTCATCCAGCTTGTCACGCAGGCTCTTAGCCTCTGCGAGCGCGGTGCGGAACTGCTCCATCATTCCAATGCTTTGCTTCATCTTCTCGCCAATAGACACAAACTGGGTGGGCAAGACCGTGAACGTGCGGATACACTCCTTGCTGATGAAGGCCTTCGGTGTGCCAATGCCGCCGTCGTGGATAATTTTGCCGTTCATGCGGGCGGGAGCGGCGCCCGTGCCGGGCTTCATCTCCATCTCGCGCTTGAGCATGGTCTTGGTGTCGATGATGCAGTAGTGTCCACCCTCCTGCAGCACGTAGAGTTTGTAGCCGTCGTCGGTGTCGTATTCCAGATAGCCGTCGCGCTTCAGCTGGGCGGTGTCGATGGCGGCGAGCGTCTTTTGTGTGTAGTAGCGGTCTACGCTGTCGCCGGGCGCCACAAACTCGATGTCGCCCGTGGGCACCTCCAGTTCGTCATCGTAGCCGGCGTAGCAGAGCGACAGCATGTCCATGGTGTTGTCATACATCCGCTGACGCATCTCCTCCGTCAGCTTCTCCTCCTGCTCCAGGGTGGCTATTTCCTGCTTCAGGGCAGCTATCTCGCTCTGCAGGTCCTGCTCCTCATCGAGCACGCCGTTGGTCATGGCCAGCAGCTTCTCAGTGAGCTGCAGCACCTCCTCGGCATCGGGGTTCTCACGGTTGCGGGCCAGGGCGGCATCAATCTCCGTGTAGTCAACCTGATACTTCCGCCGGGCCTCGTCCATCAGGTCGTTGCCCACGATGATGCGCACCAGACTGTCGCGGCGCTGCAGGTCAGCCTGTGTAGGCTCGGCTATGTCATAGAGGGCGTCCAGCGCGTCATACTCCTTGGCGTGCTCAGCCTCCACGCCGCTGATGTCGAAGTCGGCCTTGGCGTCGAGATACATCTGCTGACCCTCTTTGTAGCCGAGCAGGATGTCCTTCTCTATATCGTCAATCTGAGCACGGCTGATGGTGGTGCTGCCAACGACGCTCCACTCCACCCACACGTTGCGGGGTAGGGCTTCGGTGTCGATGTCGCGCTCCACCATCCAGCAGCCTTTCTTCGTGTTGAAGCGTGCCGGCAGCAGCACCTGTGCGCTGTTGTCGAGTTCGATGCCCAGCATCACGTCTGGGATTTTTGTAGGGTCGTTCACCACATCGTCGCCTGACATGAAGTTAATCTCAAACTTCACCGGCAGACTCGAGTGGTCGAGTGGCCAGCCGTATGACTGCTTGTTGACGGTCGAAGTGCGGAAGTCCCAGATGACGTGCTCTGTCAAGAAGTGCAGATTGTTGTAGAACGACATATCGACCACTGGCATCAGGTCGTTGATTGCAACGCGTACAATGGTTTTGGCCGTCTGCATGGTGTGGCCTTCGGGCGTGGTGATGACGGCATACACCTCGTGCTGCGACATATTATATGGCCTCACCAGGTTCACCTGAGCCGACCACGCTCCGCTCAGCAGGGCCTGCGTGTGGCCGATGAGTGCCGTGCCGTCGAAGATGTCAATCTGGGCATTCGCCGGAGCCATGCCGTTCACGGAAAGATGGCCCGTAGCCGAAGAAGTCTGCATGTCTATGGCCATGTCCTCAGCGTCGAAGGGAGCCGTGCCGATGGGCTGCTGGCGCTGCTGGCCAAAGAGGCTGAAGGTCACTGTGGCCGTAGGCAGCTGCTGGCCGCTCGCCGTGGGCACCACGCAGAAGCGCACCACGTCGGTAGCCTGCGGCAGGGGAACTATCACCTGACGATCCTTGACGGTGTAGTCGCCGCTGATGCTGTTGCCCACCATGATGCTGCCCTCCACCAGCTGGCAGCCCTCGGGCAGGTCGTACACCATGCTCACGTCGTCCAACTCCGCAGCGTAGGCGGCTTTGAAGTCGAGCTGCGTGCGCAGGCTGACATACTGGCCCACGATGACGTGGGTCTTGTTCACCGAGAAGCGCGTCTGCTCGCCAGTGTAGCTGAATTCGCTGTCGTCCATCAGGGGTATGGTGGCGTTGCTGACCTTCGTCACGTGGCCGCTCTTGATGTTCACGGGGTTCTCCACGATATGTCTGGCCGTCAGCCCCATCTGGCGGAGGGCCTCCAGGGTGGGTGCCGCCGTCACGATGCTGCTGTAGCCCATCGTGATGAGGGTGTAGTCGCCGTCGGGCAGGGTTCCCACGGTGAGCGTCGTGCCATTATAGCGGGCGTTGCCCACGAGGCGGCCGCCAGTGTCGTAGACGGCGCCCATCACCACCTGGTTGTCGGTGCTGGTGAACGATGCCTGGAGTATGCCCAGCTGGGTAATGCCGATGGTGGCCGTGGCATGCCCCATGGAGTCTACGCGGCAAGTGGTCTCCACAGGCATGAAGGCTCCGCTCTTGCTCGTGGCCGTGATGCGCAGCTGGGTGCCGGGTGCCCTGACGCTGTCGGTGAGTACCAGCAGGGGGAACTGCTCGCTCAGGGCGGTGACGTCGAGCTGATGGGTCATGTCATAGACGCTATAGCTCACGTCCGACGGGTTGTCGAAGTAGTCATCCTCGTTAGTGTTCTCCTCATCGTCGGCCAACGACGGATGGTAATAGAGGTCGAGGTTGATGATGGTGCCTTCGAGGTTCTCCAACTGGCTGCTTACCGATTGCTGGTCGGCCATGCTGGTTAGCTCCTGCGTCTGTTTCAGATAGCCGCCGGCGATGGCGGTAATGGTCGTCGGGGCGTCATAGACGGTCAGCGTCCATCGGCCATCGTCGTCGGTCTGTACGGTCTGCGTCGTGGCATACAGGCCGTTGAGGCGCTGCACCACGGCCACACTGGCACCGCGCAGGGGCTGACCAGTGGTCGCGCTGCTGACGAGGCCGCTCACGACGACCTGTCGCAGGGGTGCCAGCGTCAGTCTGAGGATGCCCTCATTGGTGACGTGATAAGTGCTGTCGGCGGGCTGGCAGTAGCGGGTGCCGAGCGCGTCGCCCAGGCGGATGCTAAAGCGCACGCTGTCGCCTGTCACCTGGCCGGGGAGCGTAAGGCCCTTGGCGAGGTAATTGCCACGGGTGTCGCTCCAGGTGCAGGTCACTCCCTGTCCTTCCGAAGCGGAAAGGATTGGCTTGCCTTGCAAGTCTGAGAACTGTAGGGTGACATCGACGGGACGCTTCAGGTCGGCGAAGGCGGCCTTCACGTCGTGGTCGATGACGGCGATGGTGTCGATACGCCCGACGACGGCGCCGTTCTGCGTGCGCACGTATGCGTTATAAGCGGTGTTGTGCAGCAGGTTGTTGAAAGTGTACTCCTTGCGGTCGGTCAGTATGTAGCGCTTCGCCAGTCCCGTCTGCAGGTTGACCAGTTCCAGGGCCATGTCGCGGTAGATGTCCATGTTGGTAATCAGCGGCAGGCTCAACGTCAGGCTGCTCACCTGCTCGGCCAGTGGCACAAGCGCCAAGTCCTTCCATCCGTCGGCAGCGGCATAGAGGCCCATCGACTCGGCTGGCACCTGGACGGTCAGGTTTTCGTTGGTGCCCTGAAACACGTCTTTGCCCAGGAGCGGCGGTGTGGTGGCATGACAGACCAGCTTCTGCAGATTGCTGCAGCCGGCAAAGGCACGTTCCTCGATGCGGGTGGTGGTGGCGGGCAGGTAGATGCTGGTGAGCTTCGTGTTGTTAGAAAACCGGCTCCAGCGTATGAAATCGAGTCCGGTGGTGCGGCTCATGTCTATAGAGAAGACATTGGGAAAGTCCTTGAATGCCGACCAGTCGTCGTAGGGGTTGTCAGCGTTGTTGTCCTGGGCACAGACGCCGGCCACGGTGACCGTCCGCAGCGCGCGGTAGTCGGGTGAGGCATTCTCGATGGGCATGGCATCGCGCAGTGCATCGTAGAGCCGTCCGGGCTTGAAGTCAGTGACAATGAGGTCGCCGGTTTTCGCATTCCAGAAGTTGTGGCCAGGATTGGCGGGGTTCTCGGGGTTGTAGATGTAGTGGCAGACAATCTCGAAGTCGTGGTCGGGACAGGTGAAGACGTACTTCTGCTCACGCCCCACGACGTCGTCGCCCAGCGTCCAGTGACTGAAGTCGTAACCCGTGGCGGGATAGGCGGTGACAGCATATTCTTTGCCAGGTTCCACGTAATAGAAGTATTCGCTCTGTGCGCCCAGTCCCCAGGCGAAGGCACCGCCATTGGCGGGGTCCGACACGAGGTGGAGCACGACGTACTGCACGGTGTCGCCGTCCTCGCCCGGTCCGGGCGGATTCTCGGGGTTATAGCCGTCGGCACCGATTTGGGCATTCACGGCCAGCTGGCAGAGTAGCAGGCTGAGCAGGGTGATGATCTTTTTCATAGTCATTTCCTCCCTATTTTATGATGACTTTTCTGCCGTTCTTGCCTTGCAAGCGTCCTTCGGCCGAGCGGCGCACATAGACACCGGGCTGCGGGTTGGCGACGGGCCGCCCCTGTAGATCGAAGAGCTGTTCCGTTTGTTGCTGTAGTACAGCAACAGACTGGACGGAGGTGACGGCGGTGCCGTTGAGGCGGACGAGGAAGCGGGCCTCGGTGGTGCCGGCAGCGGCCTGGAAGGTGTAGCTGCTGGCGGTGAGGTCGGTCTCGGTGCCGGTCTCACGGTCGATGAGGGTGATGGAACCCGCCTGAGCGCTCGGCCCTTGGGACGCTTCGCTCTGCGAAGAACCGGCGGGCATGGAGGCCAGTGTGAGGGTATAGCTGCCGGCGGCGGGCAGTCTCATGCCGAGGCGGATGGTTCCGTCGTCGAAGGGACGCTCGTTGATGGCGTAGTGTACGCCGTTGCGGTGGGTATAGAGGTCGGTGCCGTCGGGATTGTCGAATTTGGCAGCATCGCGGCTCACCTCGTAGTCGAGCGTGGCGCCATCGTTGATGACGAAGCGCGTGCGGTCGAGGGTGGCAGTGGTTCCGGCAGTGAAGCCTTCGGGCACTTTACTGGTGCAGAGCACCAGGTTGAAGAGCTGGCGCCGGGGCTGTGGCTCCGTGGCACGAGCGGCATTAACCTCGTAGTATTCCCAGGGGCGCGGGTCGGTGTTGTGCTGGCGGCCGTCTTTGCGGAAGACGATGGTGCCGCCTTCCAGCGGTCGCTGCATGAAGAATCCCTGACCGGGATTCAGGATATAGTTGTCGTCGTTAGGCGAGTAGGCCACGTACTTCAGCGTTGAGCCCCACCAGCCCTGGTTCCACTCGTAAACGGTGATGGGTGCTGAGGTCTGCATGGCACGGATGTCGTAGAATGCCGGATAGGGATTGCCTATGAAGTTCCATGAGCGGTCGAAGTCATACTCCGACGTGTACTCGTTGAGTTCGACAGCCACATCGTCGGTGGTGAAGAACCGCGGCTTCGAGGCGTTCTGCATGGCCGGGAAGCGGAAGGTGTTGGTTCGGCGATCTACGCTGTTGGTGCTGCGGAAGATGTAGCCCTTGCCACCCTCCATCACGTCGTCGGCGCCGAGGTTCACCCATGTGTCGTTAGGCTGGCGGTTGGCGCGCTTGAAACCGTCGTAGCCGCGCACCACGAAGGGCACCTTGCCCTCGTCGCTGCACAGGATGTCGCCCACGCGCACGTCGTAGGGGAAGGTGATGAAGTACCAGAAGTCTTTCTGCATGGGTATGGTGACACTCAGTTCGTCGGCTCTCGCCGTCCCGTTGTTGATAAACGAGGCGAACCATCCGCGGGTGACATAATCGTAGAGCCGCTGCTGGTCCCACACAAGATTGAGCTGGGCGGCATTGAGCTCGGCACCCTTGTTCACGGAGACGTGACCATACTGGGCATTATTCCCATTTTGGTCGGTGACGGCACCCAGCCAGACATTCGGACGGTAGGTAGCCGACACATCGGCCGCCCACGACAGGTTGTACTGGCCGGTGACATAGACATCCTGCGGCAGAGGCAGCGAGGCATCGCCCTCGATGGGCAGGTCAGCCCACTTGGCCGTCTGCTTGAAAACAGGGGCCGAAATGACGGGCACGCGAACGGTAGGTGTAGCCGCCGTCACGGGGGCAGCATCGTAGAGCGCCGGCGGCATGATGGCCTTGCAGACAATGGTACTCAGATTTGGGCAGGCGCTGAACGGCGACCCGTAGAGCGCCGTCAGCGTGGTGGGCAGCGTGATGGTGCGTAGGGAGTCGTTGCTGTTAAACGCCTCTCGCTTGATAGTTTCCAGCCCCTCGTTCAGCTCTACTGCTGACAGACGGCGACAGTATTGGAAAGCCCATTCGCCGATGGCCTTCAGCGTCGACGGCATCTTGATGGCCGTCAGATGGCTGTCGTTATTGAAGGCTGAGTTGCCAATAGTCGTCTGTCCGTTAAGCTTGACGCTGTAGAGGTTCTGGCAGTCGCGGAAGGTATTCTCGCTGACGGTCGTCAGCGTGGCGGGCAGTTGCAGCGACAGCAGACCCGACTGGTTGTAGGCGTTGTCGCCCAGCGTGGTAACGCCCTCGGGGATGACGACCTCGCCGATGTTGTAGCAGCGGAAGAAGGCATAGGGACTGATGGTCTCCAGCGTGGCGGGCAGGGCTACGGAGCGCAGGCTCCAGTCCTCATAGAAACAGCTGCGCCCGATGCTCTTCAGCTTGGCGGGCAGGCGCAGCCACGTCAGATAGCTGTGGCGCGACAGCCCGTCGGCGGGCAGTTCGGTCACGAAAGCGTCCTCCAAGTCCAGCTCCACGAGATTGGTCAGCCGTTGGCGCAGGGTTGTCAGGTCGTCGTCACCCAGCGCACCGCTGACGCGCAGCATCTTCACGTCGCTGAAATTCTCTACCTGCTGCAGCAACAGGTCACCGAGGGTGCCCATCGTCTCTACCTCTATATTATAATAGGTATAGGCCATGCGCTGCCGTAGCTCCTTCAGGCGGTAGCAGTAGTTCACGGCTTCGTTGTCGGTATAACCGTCGTAGGCCTCGCCCATGATGGCGTTGGCGGCGGCCATGGTCATCGGCGACCGCTGGCGCTTCTCGGCCAGTAACTGCTCTACGGCCTTTCGCTGCTCAGCGATGTCGGCCCACAGGCTGCGCGAGGTCTCGGCGGCGGCCACGGCGGCCGGCAGCTGTCGGCCCACGCTCTGCTGCAGGCGCTCACGGGCCTGACGGCTCATGGGCAGTGCTTTCAGCTTGTCAGCGTAGGTCTTCAGCAGGGTGTCGGTGGCGAGGTAGGTCAGCTTGAAGTTGTCGAAGATGACCCAGGTGGCGCGGTCGCGGTCTGTCTTGCGCCAACCGAAATTGATGGTTCCATTGGTGACGGCAGCCACGATGCTCTGCCGGTAGAGTCCCTGCTCCAGAGCTATGCCGTCGGCCTGCTGTCCGTTGCTGCTGGGGGCGCAGGCACCGTTGCCGGCAAAGAGGTAGTTGCCCGTCACGCCCTCATACCAGCGGTAGATGTTGACCCCGGTGAGGCGGTCGTCGAAGACGGTCTTCATGGGCACCTCCACATCGTTCATAAAGAGATAGGTATGCACGGTGTCCATCTTCTGCCACTGGTCGTAAGCCAAGTCGGGATTGCTGCTGACGTGGTCGAAGGCATTGGCCTCCAGCAGGTACAGACCGTCGGGCAGTGAGTTGACGGCCTGACTGACGGAACCGGTGTTAGTCAGGTCTGACATGGCGTAGAAATTGCCGCGGAACTCGTTCGAGATACGCAAGTTGGCATTCTCGCGGCTCCATCCCTGATTACCGCTGCTGAAGTCGGGGTTCGCCAGTTCCACCTCGTCGCCGGGCTGCAGCCGCAACGGCCGCTTGATGGCGATGTCGGCCAGGCGCGCCACGTAGTTGTTGCCCTCGCTGATGAAGTTGAAGACCAGGGTGTAGCGGCCCTTCTCCATCTTGCCGGTCTTCACGGAGTAGCCGTAGTTGCACGTCCATGTGCCGTTGTTCACCAGCGGCACGTCGCTGCTTAACACTTCTGTGCCGTCGTCGGCGGTGATGGTAATGAGAAACCATGTGTTGTCGAGCTGCGTGCCAGCCTTGAAACTGAGCAGGTAGTAGTCGGCGTCCTCGCGGTTGTCGAGGGTGAAGGTTGCCTTGTAGCCGTTGCGGCCGTTGTCAATCTCGTTGGCACTGTTGATGTTCAGGCCGTAGCCATCGAGCGTGCCGAGCTTCAGGTCAAACGGGTGGTCGGCATCGGTGGGGATGCTGATGTCGTCAGCCAGTGCCGTGGTGGTCAGGCTGAAGGCCGCGACGGCCAGCATGAGCCGTCGCAGCAAGTTGGTAGTTCTTAGTTTTTTCATACTTCTATGTTGTTTTAGGTTTTCATTTCAGGATGATGGCGACGATGGCCTTCGCGTCGTTGATGTCGATGGAGCCGTTGCCGTCCATGTCGGCGGCCTCCTTGTCGAAGGGCACTGTCTGTGGGTCGAGGATGTAGCTGATGACAGCGGCCACGTCGGCGATGTCAACTTTTCCGCTGCCGTCAGCGTCGCCCTTGGTGCCAGTGGCGGGCAGCGGCACGATGCTTTCGCAGTTCCGGCTCCATCTATCATCTGCGTTGTAGGCGTCTATTGCCGTTGCCGGCACATGGAGCGTGATGCCCTCGATGCCATCCTCGCCAAACGACTCGGAGTCGAGGCTGGGCGGTGTCTCGGCATACAGGTAGATGTCGGTCAAGGCTCTGCAACCCGAGAAGGCACCCTCGTCGATGCCTTCGGCCAGACTGCCCAGGATGGTGACTGTCGTCAGCTTCTCGCAGCCCGAAAAGACATCTTCGCCGATGGACACCACCGACTTGGGTATGACAATCGTCTCCAGGCTGGTGCCACCAAGGGCACCGTCGGCGAAGTAGATGATGCCCTCGGGTATGACCGTGTTCGTGCAGCCGGCGACCAGCTTGTTCTCCCGCGTCTCGATGATGGCATTGCAGCCGCCGCGTGAGTCGTAGGTGGGGTTGCCATCGGCCACGGTGATGCTCTCCAATGAGTTCTTCCAGATAAAGTTGTTGCTGGCTATGTAGGTAACGGTAGCCGGCAGGCTCAGCTTGGTCACCATGCTGATGTCCTGGAGTCCATACGAGTCGATGGCCGTCACGGTGTAGGTCTCGCCATCGTAGGTGACGGTTGGGGGAATGATGAGCTCTCCACTGTAAGAAACTTTGGAATCCCGTTTCACTGCAGCGGTGTTACCCGTCTGGTTTTTACTCAGTCTGTAGCTGATGCCGTCGATTACCTCGGCCGTTGCCGCCGTTGCGCACAGCAGTGCGGCAAACATGGTAAGAATTGCTTTTTTCATCTTTCTATTGTATTATTTAAGTTGGCATTAAGACGAGACAAAGATACGAAAAAAGGCTGAAACGGCAATGATGCCGGGGGGCGGTTTTGGACGAGACCCCCGTTTTTTTGGACGAAGCAAAGATTTTGTTGACCAAAGGTGTCGATTTCCACGGAAAATGTGTAACTTTGCACCGTTATGAGACCAAGATGCATCATCTTTCTTGCCGCCGTTCTGGCACTGTGCAGCCTGAGCGCGGCTGCTCAGGTGGAGAGCCGGCTGGCCTTCCGCCGCTACACCACCCAGGACGGACTGCCACAGATGCTGACCGAGACCCTGTTCCAGGACAGTCGCGGCTATATCTACGTGGGCACGCTGTCGGGCTTCGTGCGCTTCGACGGGCGCGTGATGACACCCTTCCTGCGCGGCCATCGCTGGAACGTCGTGGGCTTCGTCGAGACTGCCGGGGGCGTCAGGGCACTGAGCTTCCGCCAGCAGTGGCTCATCGACGGCGACGACCTGCAACTGCTCCCCTTGGACCCTGAGGGCCGCTGGCTGCTGAACAACTTCAACGCCACCGACCTGCCCGACGGCTACGTGCTATTCGAGGACGAGCAGGAACAGCACCGCTGGCTGGCCAAGGCTGTCGGAGAGAGCGGCTATGAGCAGGTCAGCACCGACACGCTGATGGACGCGATGACTCCCGACCGCCACCTGTATGTCGATTCTGTCAAGGGCGTGCTCATACCTCAGGGCGCCGTCTACTGCTACCACCGCAGCGGCGGCGTGCTGCGCGCTTTTGCCAACGACGGCATCTACCGGGCCGACGGCGACAGCCTCGCCTTGGAGACGGCCTTCACCGACTGGGCACCCGACTACGGCCTGCTCGTGCGCACGGCGAAGGACGGCACGCTGATCGTTGCCGACAGCCATAGCCTGTACAGCTACGACGGCACAACTCTGACCAAGCTGGCCGGGGGCTTCAACCTCGTCAAGGATGTGCTCGTCGACCGCTGGGACCGCCTCTGGGTGGCCACCTATCAGGGGCTCTACTGCTTCTTCGGCCGACAGTTCACCAACCACCGCCTGACCGACGGCGACGACATCGTGCGCGCCGTGACGCCGACAGTCCAGGGTACGCTCAACGGCAAGATTATCTGCGACGGGCGCATCGTCTACGACAATCCCGAGGACTTCTTCCAGCCGTCGGCCGCCGTCATCGGCGACACCGTCTATATGGCCGGGCGCAGCGACGTGGCCGCCGTCAGCGGCAACACCGTCACGTGGCTCCGCCTGCCCTTCGACCGCTATCAGTTCGTGACGGCGGCGCAGGGGCGCCTCATCTTAGGACTGCGGCACCTCATAGCCGCCTACGACCCCGCCACCGGGCGCACCGACACCCTCACGACCGACATTGCCCATCCCTGGTGCGCCACTGCCGACGCTGACGGCCACCTCTGGGTAGGCAGCACCTTCGGCCTGTTCCGTCTGTCGCCATACCATGGCGACAAACAGGACAACTGGACCACCGAGCAGGTCGACTATAACGGCCAGAAGCTCATCGTTACCGCCATGGAGGCCGACGCGCGCGGGGCCGTCTTCTTTGCCAGCAACGACTCGCTGTTTGTCATCCGCCACGGCGAGGTGCTGCCCCTCAACGGCCAGCTGCCACAGCTCAGCGGCCACGAGGTGCGCTCGCTGCACGTGTCGCCCCACGGCTACTTGGTGGTGGCCTTGACCGACGGCCTCCTGGTGGCCAGCATCGACAGCAGCTACACCATCGGCAAGTCGCGCCTGCTCGACCACCTGGACGGCTTCACCCTGCTCGAGCCGCTGCAGGCCACCATGGCCGAGCAGGCGGACGGCACGGTGTGGCTCTGCGGCATCGAGGAGATGACGACGTTCAAGCCCGCCGACCTGCTGACCCTCAGCGATGAAGACACCTACGTGGCACCGCCCCTGAAGTGGTACGAGCACTGGTGGGCATGGCTCGCCGCCCTGCTGCTGCTCACAGCCGTCATCTGGCTCATAGCCTACGGCTACGTGCGCCGCCGCCATGCCAAGGAGATGCTGCGGCTGAAGCGCGAGAAGAAGCAGAAGGAGCTGCAGCTCAGCGCCATCCGCCTGAAGACCATCCCCCACTTCCACGCCAACGTGCTGGCCGCCATCGAGTACTTCGTGCTGAACAACTCGACCGAGGAGGCCGCCCGATACCTGAAGCTCTATTCCGACTTCACCAACCAGACGCTGCAGGACATCGACCGCCCGGCACGCACCGTCGACGAGGAGGTGGACTACGTGACAAAGTACCTGGAACTGCAGAAGCTGCGCTACGACGAGCGGCTCACCTACAACGTGATGGTGGCCGACAACGTCGACCGCAAGGCCCTGCTGCCCACCATGCTGCTCCACACCTACGTCGAGAACGCCATCAAGCACGGCATCAGTCCCAAACCCGAGGGCGGCCACGTCGACGTGGTCATCACCAGCTACGAGAACGATACCGTGGTCACCGTCGAGGACAACGGCATAGGCCGCCGCAAGGCCGCCCAGCTGAACCGCAACTCCACGAAGATGGGGCTGCGCATACTGAGCGAGCAGATACAACTCTACAACAAGAGCAACAAGCACCGCATACGCCAGCACGTGCGCAACCTGAAGGATGCCGACGGCAAGACTGCCGGCACACACTTCGACATGACGGTGCCAAAGGACTACGTGTATGAATAGGAGACTGAGAACCATCGTCGTCGAGGACGAACGGCTGCCGCGCCTCACGCTGCTCACGAAACTGCAGGCCCTGGCCGACGATGTCGAGGTGGTGGCCGCCTGCGACAACTATGAGGCGGCCCGCGACAGCATCCGCACCCTCAGGCCCGACCTGTTGCTGATGGACATACAGCTGCAGGGGCGCGACAGCATTACCCTGCTCCGCGAGCTGGAGGACGAGATGCCGCTGCCCAGCGTCATCTTCACCACGGCCTACGACGACCGCAGCTACCTGATGAGTGCCATCAAGCTGCAGGCCACCGACTACCTGCTGAAGCCCATAAGCCCCGACGAACTGCGACAGGCCGTCGCAAAGGTGAAGTGCAGCCTGCCCGACAGCCCCTCACCCCTGCCCCCTCACCCTTCGCCGGCAAAGCTCGCCTTCAGGACATCGGCAGGACGGGTGTGGGTGGCTCCTGACAGCATTGCCTACGTCAAGGCGGCACGCAACTATGCAGTGCTCGTCAGCTTCGACCGCGAGGAGCTGCTGCTCGACAGTCTGCACGCCATTGAGAACATGCTCGACCCGCAGCAGTTTGTGCGCGTGGACCGCAGCACCATCATCAACCGCCGTGCCGTCGTCAAGCTCAACACGCGCAGCATGGTCTGCCACCTGCGCTCAGCCGACGGCGGGGAACTGGAACTCGAACTGACCAAGGTGGCCATCGACCACCTGAAAAACATATAAACGACAAACACGATGATCAATACAGAGGAATTACAGGACAAGCGCATCGCCGTGCTGCTCTCAGGCGGCGTCGACTCGTCGGTCGTCGTCTACGAGCTGGTGCGCCAGGGGCTGCACCCCGACTGCTTCTATATCAACATCGGCCCCGAGGAGCAAGAGCAGTGGGACTGCACGAGCGAGGAGGACCTGGAGATGGCCACGGCCGTCGCCGCGAAGTACGGTTGCCGCCTTGAGGTGGTCGACTGCCACCGCGAGTACTGGGACCAGGTGACGCGCTACACGATGGAGAAGGTACGCGCCGGGCTGACCCCCAACCCCGACGTGATGTGCAACCGTCTCATCAAGTTCGGTGCCTTCCACGAGAAGCGGGGCCACGACTACGACCTCATCGCCACCGGGCATTATGCGCAGAAGGAGACCCACCCCCTGCCCCTCCCTGAATGGAGGGGAGTGGATAGTGATAGCGGTGGTAACTACTCCCCTCCCTGCAGGGAGGGGCTGGGGGAGAGTCTTTTCTGGCTCTGCACCAGCCCCGACCCCGTGAAGGACCAGACCGACTTCCTGGCCCAGATTTACGACTGGCAGCTGGCGAAGGCCCTGTTCCCCATCGGCCACTACATGAAGGACGAGGTGAGGCTGATAGCCGAGCGCGAGCACCTCGTGAGCGCCCACCGGCGCGACTCCCAGGGCATCTGCTTCTTAGGCAAGATCAACTACAACGACTACATACGCCGCTACCTCGGCGAGCAGCCCGGCGACGTCGTCGAGCTGGAGACGGGACGCAAGATAGGCCAGCACCAGGGCCACTGGTTCCACACCATCGGCCAGCGCAAGGGGCTGGGCTTCGGTGGCGGACCGTGGTTCGTGGTCAAGAAGGACGTCGGCCAGAACATCATCTACGTCAGCCACGGCTACGACCCCGCTACGGCCTACCGCCAGACGTTCCCCATCCGCGACTTCCACAGCATCAACGGCCAGCTGCCGCCGGAGCGCATCACGCTGAAGATACGCCACACGCCAGAGTTCCTGCCCGCCCGCCTGGAGCCGACCGGCGACGGCTGCTACACGGTCAGCGCCGACGCCCCCATCCACGGCGTGGCTCCCGGCCAGTTCTGCGTCGTCTACGACGCTGCCCACCACCGCTGCTACGGTTCGGGCGAGATTACGGTCTGACCGCACACGACACTACAACAATTAACAATAACAAAACAAACAAACTAAAACAACATGGAAATTATCATCGGATTACTAATCATCGCTGTTGGCGCCTTCTGCCAAAGCTCGTGCTACGTGCCCATCAACAAGATCAAGGACTGGTCGTGGGAGTCGTATTGGATTGTACAGGGTGTCTTCGCCTGGCTCGTGCTGCCGTTCTTAGGGGCACTGCTGGCCGTGCCCGAGGGGCAGTCGCTCTTCTCGCTGTTCGGCCAGACGCCGTCGTTCAACCTCTGGATGACCATCTTCTTCGGCGTGCTTTGGGGCGTCGGCGGACTGACCTTCGGACTGTCGATGCGCTACCTCGGCGTGGCCTTAGGACAGTCCATCGCACTGGGCACCTGTGCCGGACTGGGCACCATCATGGGCCCCGTGCTGCTGAACATCTTCTTCCCTGAGCTCGACGCCCTGTCGAAGCTGACGTTTGCCGTCATCATGGGCGTGGTCGTCACGCTCATCGGTATTGCCATCATCGGCGTGGCCGGTTCGATGAAGGCCGCCTCGCTGAGCGAGGAGGAGAAGAAGGCTGCCGTGAAGGACTTCAACTTCCCCAAGGGTCTGGCCATCGCCCTGCTGGCCGGCTTCATGAGCGGCTGCTTCAACGTCGGACTGGAGTTCGGCAAGGACATCAACTTCGGCGAGCTGACCGACCCGATGTTCCGCACGCTGCCCGCCACGTTCCTCGTCACGCTGGGCGGATTTCTGACCAACGCCGTCTACTGCTTCTACCAGAACCAGAAGAACCAGACGTGGGGCGACTACAAGAAGAGCGGTGTCTGGGGCAACAACCTGCTGTTCTGCCTGCTGGCCGGTGCGCTGTGGTACTCTCAGTTCTTCGGACTGTCGCTGGGCCGCTCGTTCTTCGAGGCCGGCGGCACGATGGACACGCTGTCGTTCTGCATCCTGATGGCTCTGAACGTGGTGTTCTCAAACGTCTGGGGCATCATCCTGAAGGAGTGGAAGGGCTGCTCGTCGAAGACCATCGCCGTGCTCGTCTGCGGCATCGTGGTGCTCATCGTCTCGTCGTTCCTGCCACAGCTTATTGGGTAGGAGTTTAGGAGTTCTGGAGTTCAGGAGTTTAGACATGACTTTATCCGTCACCCATCATAAGCATCCGTCATCCCGTAACACCTTGACTATAAACAATATAGACAGAAAGTGACGGAATGACGGATGACAAATAAAAAAAACAAATACTTTATGAATTTACTTTCCGGCGACGCTCGCAGTAACGCTCACACTGGGCACAGATGTCGTAGCCGAGCATCGCTCCGAGGATGAAGTCCTCCTCGGGCGAGAGCTCGTTGAGGAACCGTAAACTACAATTGTTGTCTTCATTTTCTTCTGTTTTTGCATCGGGCTGCGAGCCGGAAAGTACTGAAACGGAATTAACAAGAAGTAGGTATCAGTTCTTGCTCATCATGAACTGGATGTACATACCGCTCGCCGTCGAGACGGGCTTCTGGGTATCGTACATGTAGTCAGGCATCTCCGTAGCGAACGACGTAGGAACGTAGTCGATGAGGTAGACCTCCAGGTCGTAGATGCCAGCCTCGTCGGCATCTTCGTCTTCTATGAGTCGCACGCCGATGTAAGCCTCGTCGTCCTCGCTCTTGCTGTTGGCGTCGAAGTTGCGGTTCACGCCCTTCACCTTCAGCAACGACAACGTAATGCCATCACCAAACATTCCAGTACGGAGGAAATAGGCGGGGTCAACTATCTCGTATGTAGCTTCACCTATAAAAAAATTCATAAAGTTTGACTTCAGGTTGGGTATAATCTTGCCGTCCTTGAAGGTCAGCTCGTCGTCGGCGGTGAACTCCGGATAAGCCTCGCCGTAGGTAATGCCAATAGCGCCCCACGTATCCTCCATGTAGGTACGGTCGGTCACGAGTTTCTTCATCTTCCACGTGCCCTCAAAGGCGGGAGCGGCGGCGGGAGCGTCGTAGGCCTCGATATAGTCGAGCTCGGCAGCGGGAATGTCGATGGTCTCGCCACCGACCTTGTGGATTTTAACACCCTGTGCACTGACGGTTGAAGCACAGAAGAAGGCAGCCATGAGGGCTACGCAGGAAAGTATAATCTTTTTCATTTCTTGACGATTTTAAATGTTGACTTGTTGGTTTTTACAATATAGACGCCAGCCTTGAGGCCGGTGGTTGAGAGGTGGGCGCTGCCATCCTGGCCGACGCGGGCACTGAGAGCCTGACGGCCACCCACGGCGAAGACCAGAGCCTGGCTTCCGGGCTCGGCGCCACTGATAAGGATTTCGCCGGGAGCAAGGCGGAACGACGGTTCGGCCACGGCCTTCACCTCCTCGACAGCCGTCGGGGTAGGCTCGGTCTCGCGGACGGTCACCTTCTTCAGCTCGCTCCATGTGAAGGCGGTCACTTGCTCGCCGTAGCGCAGTTCGTAGCCGTCGGCCACGGTCTTGATGACGGGCTTCTGGTCGACACCGATGGCGATGGTCTCGCCGCCTGCACTCTCTACGACGAGGCACCATTGTGCGTCTGCGGCGTGGCCACTTAGCGTCACGGCCAGCAGAAGCAACAGAGAGTAAAGTTTTTGCTTCATAGAGAATCTTTGTTTTTTTAAAGGGTTAATACTAAAGTGGTTATTTTGCGTTCTGTTCGTACTCCGCCTGCTGGGCCGCCACGAAGGCGCTGTCCTCGGCGGTCATCGGCTCGGGGTCGGGCACGCGGAAATTGCTGTCGTAGCCACGGTTCAGCTCAGGCTCTTCGCTGACGTCCTTGCAGGCCGTTACCCACACAACGGCCAGGGCGGCCATAATGATATACAATGTCTGCTTCATATTCATCTTGTGTTAAGTGTTAAAACGTCTCGTCGTAGCCCGGGTTCTGGACGAGGCCGGGCTGCAGGCGCGTGTCATCAAGTTTAATGGGCCACGTAAACATATACTTGCGCGTCCAGAACTTCTGGCCGTTGACGGCCACCCACCACTCCGGCCGGCCGTTGCGCTTCAGCTCGAACCAGCGGTCGCCGTTCTCCAGGTAGAGTTCCTTGCGGCGCTCGCGGAGGATGGCCTGTATGAGCGGCGTCAGCGGGCGGCCCGTGGCGTCCTGCTTGACGAGGGTGTTGTTGTCCACCGCGGGCAGCGTCTCGATGGTGTAGGCATAGTCGGCGGTCAGTATGCGGTGGCGGCGGAAGTCGTTCAGCTCGGCCAGTGCCGAGTCCTGCTTGTCCAGGTGGTAGGCACACTCCATGGCGATGAGCGCCATCTCAGCCGAGCGCATACCCGAGAACATGAGCTTGCGGTTCTTGCGCTTGCGGTTGAAGAAGAGGTTGTTCTTACGGCGAATGTCGTTGGTACCCTCCACGAAGAGGTTGACGAAGTCGGCACTCAGCGGGCGCTCCGTCAGATACGTGTTAGCAGCGGCGATAGCCGCCTGATGCTCCGGTAGCCTGTTGCCCACAAGGAGCTGGTTGCCATTGATGCCATACTGCGTAGTCATCATCTTCACGTAGTCGTCGCCGGCGAGCAGGGGGTGGTTCCTGACCACCGTCTGGGCCTCGCGGCGGGCCTCCTGCCAGCGCCCGCACCAGTGGTAGAGGCGAGCCAGGTAGCCATGCAACACGTCATTGTTGAAGCGGTACATGTCGTTCTGAATGTCAAGGTTGAGGGCGGCTTTCAGGTCGCGCTCCGCCTGGTCGATGGTCTCCTGCATGGTTGAGCGCAGGGGGCGGGCCTCCATGTCGAACTCGGTGACGATGGGCACGCCGAGCTGGGCGTCGTCGGCCAGCGGCGGGGCGCAGAACATGCGCAGCAGCTGGTAGTAGGCCACGCCACGCAGGGCATAGGCCACGCCGAGGATGTCCTGTCCCTCGCGGGTGTCGCTGCCGTCCTTATAGTTGTCAAGGATGATGTTGCACTTGCCTATCAGTTCATACAAGTTGCCATAGAGACTCTGACGGGCCGACAGGTCGGTGCCGATGTAGGTGCGCAGGCGGTCGGTGCCTCCGGTCAGGTTGGTGGCCATGTTGTCGGCGTCGGCTTCCAGGAGCTCGGTCTCGCTGTACTCGCCGATGGCCTCGCCCGCTACGCCGGAGCCGTTGTCAATGTCATTGCAGAGGTTATGCACCAGGGCGGCGAAGTCCTCGGTGGTCTCAGGCACGGTGCGGTCGTAGGGCTTGATGTCGAGGAAATCGTTGCAGGAGCAAAAGACCCCCACCCCGCCTCCCCCTATGAGGGGGAGGAGTAGATACACTGCATGCAGAAAACTGCTATATAAACCTTTCTTTATTCTATTCTTTTCCATACTTTTACATTTTGCTCCCCTCCCTCACAGGGAGGGGCTGGGGGTGGGTCTTTTAGAATCCGATGTTAAGTCCGAAACTGAAGCTGCGGCTCATGGGATAGACGGCACCGGGGGTCTCGGGGTTCAGTCCGCTGTAGGCCGTGATAATCCAGAGGTTGTTGGCCGTGAAGCTGAGGCCGAGGCTCGTGGCGCCAAAACGGCGGATGAGCCTGTCGGGCAGGCTGTACATCAGCGTCATCGACGAGATTTTCCAGTAGGAGCCGTTCTCGTAGAACACGCCGTTCTCGACAGACGGCAGTTCCATATAGTCCTCTAAGTTCAGCGCCGTGCCGTGGGCATCAATCAGCCGCGGGTAGCCGTCGGTCACGGGATTGTCGGCCGTCCAGCGGTAGGCGGCGTCCTTCACCGCGTTGTTATGTGCCCGGTAGACGTCGTAGCGGCTGTTGTAGATGGTGTTGTAGTTCGACCTGGATATCTGATCCGCGGAACTGGGCGAGTTGACGTAGTTGGAAATCTTGGCACCGAGCGAGAACGACGTGGCAATGCTCAGCGACAGCTGGCGCCACGACAGGCTGGTGGAGGCGCCGCCCGTCCAGGGGTAGCTGGCCGTACCGATATAGAAGAGGTAGTTCTTGTACGACTCCGACTTGGTGCGCGTCGGGTCGTAGTCGCTGCGCTTCTCGAAGGTGTAGAGTCCCGTCGCGGGGTCAATGCCCGCAGGCTTGCCGGCGAAGATCTTGCCGAGCGGATAGTCGGTATAGATGTCGCCGAGGGCTGTGCCGGTGGGCGAGTCGTACTTGGTCAGCACGTTCTGGTTGTAGGCAATGTTGCCGTTGAGCGTCCAGCGCCAGTCCTTGGTCTTCACGGGCGTGCCGCTGAGCATCAGCTCTACGCCCTGGTTCACCTGCTCCGAGGTGTTGTAGCTCTGGCGGCTGTAGCCCGTTGTCGTGGGCACGATGACCGACGTCACGAGGTCGGTGCCCTTGCGGTGGTAGAACGACAGGTTCATGTTGAGCCGGTTCTTCAGGAAGCCCACGTCGAGGCTGCCGTTGTAGTCGCGGGTGCGCTCCCAGCGCAGGTAGGGGTTGGGCGGCGTGTTGATATAGCCCATGCGGTAGGCCTGAATGTCGCTGTTGCGGAACTTCGACGAGTAGTTCATGATGAGCACGGGGTAGACGCTCTTGTTGATGCCACCGGTGACGCCCGTCGACAGGCGCACGGTGGCATGGCTGACGATGTGCTTGATGCTCTGCAGCCAGCGCTCCTCGTCCATGTTCCAGGCCAATCCAAAGCTCCACGTCATGTTGAACTGCTCCTTGGCACCGAAGTTGTTGCTGCCGTCGCTGCGGGCGGTGAAGTTGGCCACGTAGCGGTTCATGAGCACATAGTCGACGGCGCCGTAGAACGAGGCCATGGCATTCTCAATGCGGCTCTGGCCCGACAGGCCGTTGGCAATCTGCTGGTAGTTCTGCATGTCGGCATCGGTGAACGAGCCGTCGGCCTTCGCCGACACTAAGAGCGGCAGCGAGAAGTTGCCCGTCACGGGGTCGTAGCCGTAAACCTTGCGGAAGATGCTCTTGGCGTAGTTGTTGCTCACCTCGGCACCGACGAGTGCACTGACGCGGTGGATGTCGCCGAAGGTCTGGCCGTAGTTCAGCTGGCCGCGCAGCTGCCAGTTGCGGTTGTAGTTGGCGCTCTGCGTCATGCTGCCGTAGATGCGGCGCGACTGCAGGTTAGCGCCCTCAAAGGGGCGGTCCTTCCAGGCATTATAGGTGTCCTGTCCCACTTCCGTGTCGGAGTTGTCGTTGCTGTAGCTGTAGGAAGCCAGTCCGTAGAGCCGGAAGTGCTCGCCTAAGCGCCAGGTGATGTCGCCGCGCAGCGTCAGTGCCGAGCTGGTGGCCTGCTGGTCGGTATTGTCAATCTCGCGCATCACGTTCACGCCGTTGTCGGGTAAGCGGGAAAATGAGCTGCCGTTAATCAGCGGCAACGAAAAATAGGTGTTGTCGGAGGCGTATGAGCCATCGTCATTATAGGGTTTCTCATAGGGATTGGCATAGTAGGCATAGGTAAAGGGGTGGAACACCGACGACTCGGCATACCCCAGGCTCTTGAGATAGCTGTACGAGACGTCGAAGTTCAGCGAGACGGCCTTCGAGGGGTTGGCCGAGATTTTCGACATGAAGTTGGCACCGTCCGACGAGGTCTTCTTGACGATACCCTTGTTGGTCTGCATGCCGCCTGAGACGTAGTAGGTCAGCTTGTCGGTGCCGCCGCTGAGGCTCAAGCTGTGGCTGGTCGAGACGGTGTTGCGGAAGAGCTCCTGGAACCAGTCGGTGTTGGTCTGCTTGAGCTGCTCGATGTAGGTGTCCTGCTCGGCGGTGGTCATGCCCTTGAACTGTCCGTAGCCGGAGCGTATCTGACCGATGATGCCGATGCGGGGGAACCACGAGCCGTTCTTGAAGCCCTCGGCCGAGAGCTCGTCCCAGATGCTCTGCTCGTAGGCCAGCTTCTCTTCGCTGTTCATCAGGTTGTGGTCGCGCGACGGAGCTGTCTGCACGGTGACGTTGCCGCTGTAGCTGACGTGGATGTTACCAGCCTGCCCCTTCTTGGTGGTGATGACGATGACGCCCGACTGAGCCTGCGAACCGTAGATGGCAGCGGCGGCAGCGTCCTTCAGCACGGTGATGCTCTCAATGTTCTGCGGAGCAATGCCGGCCACGCCGTTGGCATAGAGGGTGGAAAAGTCGCCCGAACGGATATACATGTTGCCCATCGCGGGGATGTTCTTCTGCAGGGGCACACCGTCGACCACCCACAGCGGCTCGTTGTTGCCGGTGATGGAGGCCGTACCGCGGATGCGGATCTTGGCCGACTCGCCCGGGCGGCCGCTGACGGCCTGCACGTTGACGCCGGCCAACTTGCCCTGCATGAGCATGTCGACGTTGGCCAGCGGCTGGTCCTTCAGTTCCTTCTCGGTCAGTATGCCTACGGAACCTGTAGACTTGCGGATGTCGGTCTGCGAGTAGCCTGTGACGACCACTTGGTCGATGGTGGCCGTCTCGCTCTCCAGTGCGATGTCGCCCGTCATGGCGTGGCTGACCTTCAGCGTGCGGGGCTTCATGCCGATGTAGCTGATGGTGATCGTGGCGCCACGGGCGGCCCAGAGCGAGACCTTGCCGTTGACGTCGCTGACCACGCCCACCGTCTTGTCCGACGCCTTGACGGTGGCACCGGGCAGCGGCTCGCCGGCATCGTCGACGATGGTGACGTCGATCTTCACCTGGGCGTCGCCGGCTGGTTTCTGGGCGAAAAGCTGCCCCGTCGGAGAAACGACGGGAACAGTGGCTGTCAGTAGTAGGAGTAAAAGCAGTTTCTTCATAGGGTTACTGGTGTTTTACGATGTCGATGTCGAATGCCTCAGGCCGCACGAGGTGGTCGAGGAAGTAGTAGCGGATGATGTTCTGGTAGTAGGGTCCGTACAGGCCGTGTCCCTGCTCGGGGAAGATCATCATGTCGAAGCGCTTGCCGGCCTTCTGCAGGGCGTCGGCCATGCGGTAGGTGGAGGCCACGGGGACGTTCTCGTCGACCTCGCCGGTCATCAGCAGCAGGCGACCCTTCAGCCGGTCTGCCAGCTCCATGTTCGTGGGGATGGGCACCTTGTAGCCCTGGTAGGTGTCGGCCCACCAGTTGATGTAGACGTTGTTGTCGTGGTTGCCCGAGGCGGCGACGCCCACCTTGTAGAAATCGGGGTCCTGGAGCATGGCGGCCACGGTCTGGAAGCCGCCGCCGGAGTGGCCGTAGATGCCCACGCGGTCGAGGTCGATGAAGGGGTACTCATGTGCCAGCGTCTCGATGGTGTGGCGCGTGTCGGCCAGCGGGTAGTCGCGCAGGTTGCCGTAGCCGTAGCTGTAAAAGGCCTTGTCGCGCAGGGGCGACGAGCCGCGGGTCTGCACGTTGATGACGACGAAGCCCAGCTCGGCCAGCGACTGGTTGCCGATGTCGTCGACGGTGAACTGGCGGGGAATCTGGTCGTCCTGCGGCCCGGGGTAGACGTTGGCGATGACGGGGAGCGTGTTAAGGGAAGAGTGAAGAGTGAAAAGTGAAGAGTGAAGGAAGGAGGGCGTGTACATCACACCGTAGAGGTCGGTCGTGCCGTCGGCGGCTTTCACCTTGACGAGTGTGGGCTTCACCCAGCCGGCCTTGAGGCAGTCGGCCTCAGAGGTACGGAAGAACTCGTGGTGGTTCTTGGGACGGCCGACGCTGACGACATTATAGACGGGCGGCAGGTCCATGCGCGAGTAGCGGTCGATGGCCCACTGGCCGTCGGCCGAGAACTGCAGGGAGTGCTCGCCCTCGCCGTAGCTGAGCAGCTGCTGGTGGCGGCCGTCGAGGTCCACCTTATAATAATAGGTGTAGTTGGGGTCGCCCGGTTCCTGACCGTAGCCGAGGAAGATGATGCTGCGGGCGGCGTCGTCGACCTTCTCTATGCGGCCGGCCACGAGGCGGTCGCCCTGGGTGACGCGGTTCAGTAACTTTCCACTGCGGCCGTCGTAGAGATAGTAGTTGCCGCGGCCGGTGCGGTCGCTCCACCACAGCACCTGACGGCCGTGATCCAACAGGTGGTAACGGAACATATTGACGTTGACGTGGGGCTTGCACACCTCGCTGATGACAACACTGACGTCGCCTGTGGGAATGTCAATGCGGCAGAGCTGCAGGGTGTCCACCGTGCGCGAGCGGCGCAGGAAGTACTGCGCGTCGCCGGTCTTGTCGTAGTCCAGCTGAACGAAGTCGTCGGCATTGGCGGCGATGGGCAACAGGCGCCCCTCGCCCTTGTCGGCGTTATACCAGTAGAGCCGGTACTTGCGTGCGCCGTTGCCACCGGGCAGCGGCATCTTCTTCTGCTCCAGCCTGGGCGGGTTATCCATCGTGTGGACGAGATTGAGGAAGTTCACCTCGGAGTCGTCGTAGACCATGCAGAAGTAGACGTGGCCGCGCCAGAAGCCCGAGGCATTGCCTTCGCGCAGGGTGTCGCGGGCGCCGCGGCTGCAGTAGCTGGCGTATTCGCGGCCGTCGGTGGTCAGCTGGGTGACAGCGCCGGTCTTGTTGTTGCGGACATGGAGATTATAGCGGTCGCCGAGCATGGTGAAGGCCGAGTCGGCCGTATAGGCCTTGTAGCCGCCGAAGCGGAAACGGTCGCCGCTGGCGTCGAGCTTCTTGGGGTGATTCTTCTTGTAGGCGTCGATGACGGCCTGGTCCTTCAGCGTCGTCTTGCCGGTACGGCAGTCCACCATGTACGCCTTGCCCTCGTGCTTGTAGGTGACGTAGGGCGTGGCGTCGACGAACGATGGCGACGGTGACAGGTGCGAGGTGTGGACGTTCTTCTCGCTGACGGCCTCGGCGCGGTACCAGGCTTCGGCAGAGAGCAGGCGCTCCACGGCGCGCAGCATATCGACCGTGCCGCCGCTGATGCTGACCTTCGTGCCGTCCATAGGCCGCGCGGTCTCCATCAGCAGGTCTCTCACCTGGGCGGCCTTCAGGAAGGGGAAGTAGCTGCGTAGCAGGGCGGCCACGGCTGTGACGACGGGCGCCGAGAGGCTGGTGCCTTGCGACAGGCTGTACTTGTTGCCGGGGAAGACCGAGGCGATGTAGGTGCCGGGTGCAAAGAGGTGGACGGTCTTGCTGCCGTAGTTCGACATCTTGGCGCAGTGCCCCTGCTCGTCGTTGGCACCTATGCGTAGGAAGTTGGGCAGGAAGCGCCCCATGCGGTCGGTGCCTGAGGGGAAGGAGGCAATGCTGTCGAGGTCGTAGCTGTTGTTGCCGGCGGCACAAATGACGAGCACGTCGCGGTCGGCGGCATAGCGTATGGCGTCGTTCACCATGCGCTCCTGGGGCGAGTAGTACTTGCCGAGGCTGATGTTGATGACGCGGGCGCCATTGTCCACGGCATAGTATATAGCGGATGCAATGTCCTTGTCGTACTCGTCGCCGTCGGGGCTGGCGCGTACTATCATGAGCCGGGCCACGTCCTTGGCAATGCCGTCGAAACGGTGGTCCTGGCTACAGTCGCCGCCGATGACGCCGGCCACAAACGTGCCGTGCTCGCAGCCCTCGAGGGTCAGTGTCGGGTTGCCATAGTAGCGGTCGTCGGCGTCGTCCATGTCGTCGCCCATGAGCAGGCGCTTGTCCTTGTCGTGCTCTATGCCGTGGATGTTCTTGGCCATCTCTTTCAGACGGACGAGCGACATGGAGTCGAGACGGTCCAACGACTGGCTGGCAATCTCGTAGTAGCGCAGGTAGCCGTCAATCTTTGCTTCCTTGCGCATGCGCAGATAGAAGTCGTACTCCTTCTTGTCCTCGACGGAGTCGCGGCTCGTGGTGTTCTTGTACTTGGGGTAGAGGCGCTTGAACTGGCGGTACTCCTCGGTGCCGGCGCTAATCATGTTGAACGTCCCGTCGGCGGTGCCGAGGAAGTTCCAGCCGTGCAGGTCGTCGGCATAGCCGTTCTGGTCGTTGTCGCGGCCGTCGGGGCGCTCGCCGGGGTTGGTCCACAGACTGCCCTTCAGGCTGACCACGGTGGTATCGATGCCCGAGTCGACGACGCCTACCACCACGGGGCCGCTACTGGTCTTGCCATGCTTCTTGAGCAGATTGAGCGCCGCCTCGACATTGGCTCCCTGGCGCTCAGGGGTGAAGCCACGATGCCAACCGGCATAGTCGTTGAGCGACTCTGCCGTCTGTGCCGCCCCAGGCAGCATGACGGTCAGCAAGCATAATGTTATCAGTGATTTAAGTTTCATTCCTTTGTCTTTTTAGGGGCTGCAAAGGTACGACTTTTTCTGCAAACAGCAAAGGATTTCGCACACAAATCGCTCCTGCCCGCCCCTACTCCACCTGAGCTGCCGGCCAGTTGACGAGAAACAGCCGCTCAGTGGCCCGGGTGAAGGCGGTGTAGAGCCAGTGCAGATAGTCTGGGCCGAGCATGTCGTCGGTCATGTAGCCCTGGTCGATGTAGACGTGGCTCCACTGTCCGCCCTGTGCCTTGTGGCAGGTGACGGCGTAGGCGAACTTCACCTGCAGGGCGTTGTAGTAGCGGTCCTCCTTCAGCCGTTTCAGGCGGTCGGCCTTCAGGGACACGTCGGCGTAGTCGTCCATCACGCGATCGTAGAGCTGCTGTTGCTGCTCGCGGGTGAGCGACGGCGACTCCGACGTGAGCGTGTCTAAGAGCACCATCGCCGTCAGCTCGTAGTCGTCGTAGTCGGGCAGCAGCAGCGTCACCTCGGCGAAGTGGAAGCCGTACTGCTCGTGGACATTGCGTATGCGCTCAACCGTGGCCACGTCGCCGTTGGCAAGGAAAGCCCCCTCCAAACCTCCCCCCGAAGGGGAGGCTTCCTTTCCGCCCCATCCCTCCAAACCTCCCCCCGAAGGGGAGGCTTCATTTCCCCCTCTTCGGGAGGGGGTCAGGGGGAGGCTTTCACCTCTTCGCGAGGGGGGCAGGGTGAGGCTATAGTTGTTCTTCACGATCATGAGCCGGTCGCCCCGGCAGAGCAGTTCCTCGCGGTCGAGCACGGTATTACGGATGCCCTGGTTGTAGATGTTGGCGCGCTTGTTTGAGCGGGTGATGACGATGGTGTCGTCCTGGCCGACCTGGCTGTAGCTCGAGGCCAGCTGCTCTATCAGCTCGTCGCCGGGCACGACGCGGAGGTCGGCGAAGCCGCTGAGACGGACTTTGGGCGCAGCAGTTCCCCCTCCTTGGGAGGGGGCCAGGGGGAGGCTCCTGAAGCGCGTGGCGTTCCACAGTATGCCCGACTCGCTGGCCTGGCGCAGCACCTCGTTGAGCGCCGTCTCACAGACGGTCAGGCCGTAGCCGCGCAGCACGCCGGCCGACAGGGCCGGACTCTGCGTCTCGCCCACCGGCGGCAACTGGGCCGCGTCGCCGATGAGCAGCAGGCGGCAGTTGCTGTCGGAGCCGTAGACGTAGGCGATGAGGTCGTCGAGCAGGCAGCCCGAGCCGAAGGCACTGTCGCCCAGCCCCTGGTTGGAGATCATCGACGCCTCGTCGACGATGAAGAGCGTGTCGCGCTGCAGGTTGACGTTCAGGTTGAACACAGAGAGGTCGCCTGCCGTCCGCTGGCGGTAGATGCGGCGGTGGATGGTGAAGGCGGGATGGCCGGCATACTGGGCGAAGACCTTGGCGGCGCGCCCCGTCGGCGCGAGGAGCACCATTTTCTGTTTCAGGGCGTCGAGGGCGCGGACGATGGCGGCGGCCAGCGTGGTCTTGCCCGTACCGGCCGAGCCGCGCATGAGCATCACCACGCGGCTGTCCCTACAGGCCATGAAGTCGGCAAAGAGGCCGATGGCGCGCTCCTGCTCGGCCGTCGGCGGCAGGCCCAGCGACTGGCGTATGCGATATTTTATCTCGTCAGTTATCATTATTCAGTTTTTTTTTCGTACCTTTGCGGCGCAAAGTTACAAAAAAGAATTGAATGACGGTTACAAATAAAGCGATAAATATCATCCTGGCACTCACGGCGGCTGCTCTGCTGGCCGTCTGCATGGCAAGCATTTTATCCGAAATGTAAGGAGAAGTGATATGGAAAACCAACTGAACCAACAAGGCAAGGGGCGCATCTTCATCCGCATCGGACAGCGCCATCTGTCGTTCTCGAGCATCGACGCCACACAGGTCGAGGCCCCCGTGACCTACGAGCCATACGTGGTGAAGAGCGGCATCTCGATGGCCGCCAACCTGCGCGAGGCACTCAAGGGCGCCGGACTCCGGCAGATGGGCATCGTCAAGGCGATGGTACTGATAGACGAGCCGATACTGCTCGTCCCCGTAGAGGTGTTCGACGAGCAGACGATGGCCGAGATGTACCACCACTCGTTTCCCAGGAAGGAGCAGGTGCAGGTGCTCTTCAACGTGCTGCCCGACCTGAACGCCGTGGCCGTCTTCGCCGTCAACAAGGACCTGTACACGGTGCTGGCCGACAACTTCCCCGGGCTGACCGTCATTGCGGCGCTTACGCCCGTCTGGCGTCACCTGCACCGCCGCTCGTTCACCGGGGTGCGCAGCAAGCTCTACGGCTACCTGCACGAGCAGAAGCTCGACATCTTCTCGTTCCAGCAGAACCGCTTTAAGTTCTACAACCAGTTTGAGGCCCCCCACTCTCACGACGCCCTCTACTACCTGCTCTACGTCTGGCGGCAGCTCAAGCTCAGCACCGAGCACGACGAGCTCCACCTGGTGGGCAGCCTCATGGGCTCCGACTCGCAAGCGGCCCAGAACGAGCAGCAATGGCTGACCGACGAGCTGCGCCGCTACCTGCAGAACGTCTACACCATCAACCCGTCGGCCGAGTTCAACCGGGCCCCGGTCACCAAGATCGGCGGCATGCCGTTCGACCTCATGACGCTGTTCACGAAGGGCCGGTAGCCGGCGCCGACAGGACACATTATTATATTATAGGAATGTGATGAAGCAGTACAGGATTAACGACATCTTCTACTCGCTGCAGGGCGAGGGGCGCAACACGGGGCGGGCGGCACTGTTCGTGCGCTTTGCGGGCTGCAACCTGCGCTGCCCGTTCTGCGACACTGACTTCGACGACTACCGCCTGATGAGCGCCGACGATATCGTGGCAGAACTTGCAGGCTACAGACCGCCGACGGCCGACGACCGGCTGCTGGTGGTGCTCACCGGGGGCGAGCCGACGCTGCAGGCTGACGAGGCGCTGGTCGACCTGCTCCACCGGCACGGCTTCGAGGTGGCGATGGAGAGCAACGGCACCCGGCCTGCGCCACAGAACCTCGACTGGCTGACGGTGTCGCCGAAGCTGACGGGAGGTGAGAGAACAGAGATGAGAGACGAGAATGGGTGGCGCCAGCCTGACGAGCTGAAGGTCATCTTCGACGAGCACACCGACCCCGAGACTTACCTGCCAGCGCCGAGCCACGCCGCACTCTACCTGCAGCCCTGCGACACGGGCAGCGCCGAGCGTAACGCCATGATCATTCAGCGCTGCATAGACTACATCAAGCAGCACCCACAGTGGCGCCTGTCACTGCAGACCCACAAACTGGCCAACTTCAAATAAAAAGACGATGCACGAACTGAACATCATACTGGTCGCTCTCTACTACGTCGCCGTAGTGCTGACGGTCGTCCACGTCGTGATGGACAACCGACAGCCCGCCAAGACGGTGGCGTGGGCAATGGTGATATGGTTCGTGCCCGTTGCCGGCATCATCCTCTACCTCTTCTTCGGTCTGAACACGCGCAAGGAGCGAACGGTGAACCAGCGCCAGCTCGACGACCTCACGAAGCGCTCGATGCTGGGCTTCGTCGAGCAGCACGACCTGCGGCTGCCCGAGGCTCACAAGCCCATTATCGACCTCTTCACCGGTCAGAGCCTGGCACTGCCCTTCAAGACCGACGAGGTGGACGTCTACACCGACGGCTACCAGTTCTTCCCGGCCCTGCTGCGCGACATTGCCAAGGCGGCCAGCCACATACACATCGACATGTACATCATCGAGGACGACGCACTGGGCCGGCTGGTGGCTGACGCACTGACCGCCAAGGCCCGGCAGGGCGTCGAGGTGAGGCTCATCTACGACGACGTGGGCTGCTGGCGCGTGCCCAACCGGTTCTTCGAGCAGATGCGCGAAGAGGGCATCGAGGCGGTGCCGTTCCTGCCCGTTCGCTTCCCCTCGTTCACCAGCAAGGTGAACTACCGCAACCACCGCAAGCTCGTCGTCATCGACGGCCGCGTGGGCTTCATCGGCGGCATGAACATCGCCCGCCGATATGTTGACGATAACTGGCGCGACACGATGGTGCGCGTCACGGGGCCCGCCGTCGATGCCCTGCAGCGGGCTTTCCTCATCGACTGGTACTTCGTTGACCGCACACTGCTCAACGACCGCAAGTACTACCCCCAGCACCCGACGCAGGGCAACACCAAGCCGTCGCCGCTGCTGCAGGTGGTCACGAGCAGTCCCGTGGCGCCTTATCCGGAAATCATGCAGGGCTACGTGCGCACCATTCTGAACGCCCGACAGTACGTCTACATCGAGACGCCCTACTTCCTGCCCAACGACCCCGTGCTGTTTGCACTGAAGACGGTGGCCGTGGCCGGTGTCGACGTGCGTATCCTCGTGCCCAAGAAGAACGACTCGCGCTTTGTCGACTGGGCCTGCCGCAGCTATCTGCGCGAGGCCGTCGAGGCCGGGGTCAAGGTGGGGCTCTACACGGGTGGGTTCCTGCACTCAAAGCTGATGGTGGCCGACGACAGCATCTGCACCTGCGGCTCGACGAACGTCGACTTCCGCTCGTTTGAGAATAACTTCGAGGCTAACGCCTTCTTATACGGCGAGAGCGTCGGCCGCCAGCTGAAACAGATATTCCTCGACGACGAACGGCAGTCGGTGCCGCTGTCGTCGCTGCCTGAAAGGATGAAGCCCCGGTTTATGGTACGGTTGTTCGAGGGACTGGTCAGACTGCTGGCGCCGCTGATGTAAAAAGGCTGAAGTTGACGCTGCCGTACTGACGATGCTCACGGAAGCAGCGATGCTGGGTGAAGTCGTGGTCGCGGCCATGCTCGAGCACGAAGACGCCGCCATCCTTCAGCAGCCCCTTGTCGATTACGAGGTCGGGAATCTGGGCCAGCTCCTTCAGCGCGTAGGGCGGGTCTGCAAAGACGAAGTCGAACTGCGCCTTACAACTCTTGACGAAGCGGAACACGTCGCCGCGCAGCGGCAGACAGCTGCCGTCGTCGTGGCGCCCGAGCTTCTTGACACACTCACAGATGAAGCGGTGGTGGTCGCGGTCGAGCTCGACGCTGACCACACGGCTGCAGCCGCGCGACAGCAGTTCGAGCGTGATGCTGCCCGTACCCGAAAAGAGGTCGAGTGCCGTGGCGCCCTCGAAGTCGAGGTAGGCGCCGAGCACGTTGAAAATGTTCTCCTTGGCGAAGTCCGTTGTCGGCCTCGCCTTGAACGAGCGGGGAATGTCGAAGTGGCGCCCCTTGTAAATGCCTGTGATGATTCTCATGTCACTGCTGTAGCGGAGTCAGTCTTTCTCGTAGATGGCGATGTTGCCCTCGCTCTCCTGGACGGAGGCCTTGTAGCAGTAGGGCACGCGCTCCACCACCCAGCGGGCCAGGTTCTCAGCCGTAGGGTTGAAGTCGAGCACGTCGTTGAGCACCTGGTGGTCGAGCGGCTTCTTGACGAGCCGCTTAATCTCGCTGAAGTCAACGACCATGCCGTTGCGGTCGAGCTGCTCGGAACGGCAGTAGACGATGATAATCCAGTTATGACCGTGTACGCGCGTACACTTACTCTCGTAGTCAAGGTCGAGCCTATGGCAGGCCGAAATCTCTATTTTCTTCTGAACGTAATACACCGATATTCTATTTACGATTTACTATTTTCGATTTACGATTTATAATTACCTCCTCTCACTTCATCACATCGCTGCCCAGTCGGCGGGCCAGCAGGTCGCGCAGCTGCTGCGTGTCCTTGTATTCAGCCATCAGCTGCATGATGCGCTCCATGTCGCCGGTAGCCTGACGCATGGCCGCCTGTATCTCCTTCAGCCGCTGGCTGACAATGGTCATGCGCAGGTCCATGACGAGATGGACGACGCGCTGGCGCAGCGAACCCTCGCGGGGCTGCAGCACGAAGCGCCCACCGAGCTGGTGGCGGTCAACGGCCAGCCGCGCCGCCGTCTGGCTCACGGCGATGTCGGGGTGACTCGTGAAGAAGGTCTCGGCCTTGAAGCCCACGTCGCCGCTATGCTCAACGGCCTCGGCCAGCATCTGGTTGTAGAGCGGGTCGGCGAAGGTCAGCCCGTCCTGTCCCAGGTCGAAGGCAATATACTGGGCCACGTTGAAACTTGCGGTGGTGCCGTCGTCCATCTCGACGTCGGCGTAGATGACCTCTTCGCCGTGGCGCACGACCTCGCGCATCAGGAGGGTCTCTACGGCAGGCCCTCCCCCTGCCCCTCCAGAGGGGAGTGTGGGCTGAGTACTCTGCTGCGGACTGTCTGCCACTGTGGGCCCCGCGCTCTCCTCCCTTGGTGAGGAGCCGGGGGTGGGCCTTTCTTTCTCCTCACGGACGAAGTTGTTCATCGTCCTGATGAGCGTCGGCTCCTTCAGGCCCAGGCGTGCGGCGAGGGTACTGAGATAGGTGTCGCGCAGTATGGGGTCGGGAATCACCGAGATGCTCTTGACGATGGCGGTGATGGCCTCTGAGCGCTTCACGGGGTCGCTGACGCCCTCGACGGTCAGCCGGGTCTTGAACTCGATAAAGTCCTGCTGGTTCTCGTCGATATACTGCTTCAGCTGTTCGGTAGAGTGCTTGCGGGCAAAGGAGTCGGGGTCGTCGCCGTCGGGCAGCAGCAGCACCTTCACGTTCATGCCCTCCTGGAGCAGCATGTCGGTGCCGCGCATGGCGGCGTGGATGCCGGCCTCGTCGCCGTCGTAGAGCAGGGTGATGTTGTTGGTGAACCGCCGCAGCATCTTAATCTGGTAGACCGAGAGCGCCGTGCCCGAGTTGGCCACCACGTTCTCGATACCCGCCTGGTGCATGGCGATGACGTCGGTATAGCCCTCGACCATGAAGACGCGGTCCTCCTTGACGATGGCCCGCTTGGCCTGATAGATGCCATAGAGCTCGCGCTCCTTGTGGTAGATGTCCGAGTCGGGCGAGTTGACGTACTTCTGGGCCACGCCCTTCGTCCGCGAGTCGAGTACGCGCCCGCCGAAGGCCACCACCTTGCCCGAGACGTTCAGCCAGGGGAAGATGGCCCGGCCGGCATAGCGGTCATACAACCCGCGCTCGTGCTCGATGCACAAGCCCGTCTTGACGAGGAATTCCTTCTGGTAGCCCTTGGCCGTGGCGGCCGTGTAGAGCGCGTCGCGACGCTGGGGCGAGTAGCCCAGCTGGAACTTCTCGATGATGTCGTCGCGAATGCCGCGGCTGCGGAAGTACTGCTTGCCGATGGCCAGCCCGTCGGGGTCGTTCTTCAGCACGCCGTGGAACCAGTCCTTGGCCCACTCGTTGACGATGAACATCGACTCGCGCTCGTTCTGCTGCTGGCGCTCCTCGTCGGTCAGCTCCTTCTCTACAATCTCGATGTTGTACTTCCGGGCCAGCCAGCGCAGCGCCTCGGGGTAGGTTATCTGCTCGTGCTCCATCAGGAACCCGGCGGGCGTACCACCCTTGCCGCAGACGAAGCAGTGGCAGATGTTCTTGGCCGGACTGACCATGAACGACGGGTTGCGGTCGTCGTGGAACGGGCACAGGCCCTTGTAGTTCACGCCGCTCTTGCGGAGCGTCACGAACTCGCTGACCACGTCGACGATTTGCGCCGCGTTGATAATCTTGTCTACTGTCGCCCGGTCTATCATATTCTCTTACCTCTTATCTCTTACTTCTTACCTCTTACCTCTCACCTCTTACCTCTCACCTCTTACCTCTTAAGATACTTGGCCAGCTCTGACTTCGCCTGGCGCAGACCCTTGGCAAACGACTGGGCGTTCATCTGGGCACCGAGCTTCGAGGTGTGCGTGTGGTCCTTCTTAAAGTACTTTGCGCCGGCCTTCTCCTTCAGTTCGGCCGTCTTGGCCTTGGCCTGCTCCTTGTCCTGAGGCAGCTGCTTGACGGCATACTTCTTGTCCAGGAAATCGGCCGAGATGTTGTGCAGGTCGATGAACTCCACGCCCGTCTCGGCCACCACCTCGCGGTACCACCGTCCGTAGCTGTCGTCGCGGCGCTCCACGCGGCCGCCGGGCCACTCGTTGCGGGGCGTCAGCGAGACGAGAATGGGCGTGGCACCCTTCTCGCGCACGTCGTCGATGAACTTCTTCAGATACCAGCCGAACGAGTAGACCACCTCATACGTGCCGTTGTCCAGCTTGTAGACGTGCAGCGTGTCCTTCGTGCCGGGAATGACGCCGCGCGCCTTCTGGTCGGTGATGGGACAGATGTCGTTATGGCCGAACTGGATGGTGACGAAGTCGCCGGGCTGGAGCGAGTTGTAGACCTCGTCCCAGAGACCTTCGCGCAGGAAGCTGCGGGTGGAGCGTCCGGCACGGGCAGCGTTGAAGAGCGTAATCTTCTGCTCGTCGAACACCGTCTGCGCCTGCGAGGCCCAGCCCCACATGCCGTCGTCCTCCTTGTCGGCGTTCTTCACCGTAGAGTCGCCGGTGAAGAAGACCACGGGCTTCCCTTTCTCACGCTTCACGGGCTTCACCTTGAGCGGCACGTTCTGCATCATCGCCTGCAGGGGCTGGAGCTGCGGGTCGTGGCTCGTCCACAGGCCCTCGGCAGCCGAGCGGGCGTTCATCTCGGCGCCAAACTTCGAAGTGTGTATCTTGTCGCCCAAGAAGTGGTACTTCTGCTTCCACGGGCTAAACGAGTCGAGCTTCTGCCCGCTCAGCTCGTTCAGGTCGACGAAGGGCACGCCCTCGGTAGCAGCCACATAGGCCGCCCACTCCGTCTGGGGCTTGCGCTGGGTCTTGCCCTTGTCGTCGTAGGCATCGCGCGGCGTCAGCGACATCAGTATCGGGTTGGCCCCGCGGGCACGTGTCTCACTGATGTAGCGGCGCAGGTAGTTGCCGTAAGAGTAGACGGTGTCCTGGCGCCCGGTGCGCTGGTTGAAACCGACGTAGCACGTGTCGGGGTCGACGCCGGGAATGACGGCGCGGGCACGGCGCTGGTCGAAGAACTCGCCGTTGTCGTTATGGCCTATCGAGACGATGACCCAGTCGCCGGGCTTCAGGGCGTCGCGAACAGCGGGCCACAGGTCGGTATAGAACGTACGCGTCGACATGCCGCCGAGGGCCTGGTTCTCTACCGAGATCTTAGCGGCGTTGAAGTACTGGCTGGCGTAGTAGCCCCAGCCCCACTGGCCGTTGCTGCCGTCGCCGCGCGTGCCGTTGCGCATCGTGGAGTTGCCCACGAGGAAGAGCACGGGCTGACTGCCCACGCGGGTGGAGCCGGGCTTGGGCCGCGACATCAGGGCCTTGGCTATCGAGTCGGGGGTATTGTCCACCACCTTGTTCACGTCCTCTATCGGGTCGGGCAGGTTGTCGAAGCCCTGAGCCTGGGCCGTGAAGAGTGAAAAGTGATAAGTAATCAGTGCTGTCAGCAGTAGTTTCTTGTTCATTGTCGAGCTTATCTTACGGTTTAACTCATGTATGCTTTCGTTGATTTCGAAAAGTCTGCTGCAAAGGTACTGTTTTTCCCGCAATCCTGCAAGAGAATCGCTGAAAAAACCTGCACTTCCTGCAGACCCAGCGTCCCGCTGGCACCTTTGTCATTTCTTCTTATCCTCCAAGTACCTACGCTTCTTCGCACTCATGGGACGGGCTGCTTTGGCAGCCTTCGCTGCTGCACGGGCAGCGTTCTCCGCCTTGCGGATTTTCGCTGCCGCCTGACTGGCGCGCCGTTTGCGGTCCCTGGCCTGAGCAATCTCTTTCCACTTGGCCTTCTTCTCCTCACGGATAGCTTTCCTGCCAGCATCACGCGCCTCAATCTCTGCCTTGCGTTTAGCCCTCTCCTCTTCCTTACGGGCTAACACACGGGCCTGATACTCCGGATTAGAGAGGATATACTTGCGAGCCGGCATAGACAGGATGTCGAGGGCCATCTTAGCGGCCTTGTGTCTGGCGTAGCGCCAACTCTTGCTTTCCGCTGCACAGAGCAGAGTACCATCAGAAAGCACAGCTTTCGCCTTATGTAGTCCCTCCGTCGTCTGTTCCATCTCCAATGTCAGCCTCCGTCCGTCGGTCTTGTTCACGATATCATCGGCTTGCGCCAGCAGATTGGTGTTGCGTCGTTTGTGGCTCAGCAGATGCCCGGCCTCACCTATTATATATTTTGAGATAAACCACTGGCGGATGTCATCGTCGAGAGTGGAGACATAGCCGTAGATGGCATACACGAAGATATGCTTGTGTGTGCGGATGTCGAACTTCTCGCCTGCACGGGCAAACTGGCCCAGATGCCACTCGTCGAACTGTCGTTCCAGCCGTTCGTTGCGGAACAGGTTGCCCAGGATATGCTGCAGCCGGGTGCCCTCGCCTGCCGCATAGCGAAACAGCACCTCACCCACTTGGCCCTTGAACACGAACATCCCAGCAAACACCCATCGGCTATTGCCACGCCCCTCCTGCTCATAGAAAGAACTATGCGTCAGAACCTCGCGCAATTTTGCACGCGAGAAAATGCGGCGAAGGTCCTCAAAGAGCGGGTCGTCCCACCGTTTGAAGTTGTCCTTTGCCTTCGGCTGTTGATGCAGTGTTTGCTCTTCGTCCATCGTTGCACGGGCAGGCGGAGTCGAACCACCTCTGTCAGATTGGAAGCTGACATTCAGGCCCCGAAAACCTGTGTG
>OCTX012144672.1_pt1 | contig 37349 bp, 33 predicted proteins | sample 1539691 | NCBI WGS metagenome assembly OCTX01 (sample SAMN02144231, study PRJEB22623) | gut metagenome | biome: sheep rumen | host: Ovis aries | place: New Zealand
CCCCCCCCCCCCCAGAAGGAGCAGGCAAATAAATATGGTGATGAGCCAGGAGCGTTTCATATTTGGGCTATCATTGAATCAATATTTTCAATAACTGTGGTGCGCATGTCACGGTCAACTTTAGTCATGGCATGTCCATCGCCGATAGTGGAACATGATACTGCGGTGAGGACGACGAGGGTGGCAGCGCTGACGGCAGCAACCTGTCGGGCTGAGGAGAAGGCCGAAGATACAGCATTACGGAAGTCGACACGGATGATACGTGACTTACGTCTATCGGGGCGCGGTGCATAGTGGGGTTCCATGTGCATGCGGCGGATAAAGCGCGACATGCGGGCGACAGAGACACGAGCCGGATGGTGGCGACGGATGGTGAAGAAGACCAGGAGACCATGAACTGCGAGGAAGGTGTTGGTAGAAGCCAGGACTATGCCGATGATGCGGATGAAGAGATATGGGTCGGGCAGAAGGGCGAAGAGGGTATAAATTCCGGCAGCGACATTAAGGAGAACGAGCATGAGGTATTCGGCCATAATGCGATGGCGGTAGGGACGGCAGTGCCGGAAATTGAGACGGACAGGACGCGCCTCAGGATGGGCTGCAAGGATGTGGTCGATGCGCCGAGACTGTTCATCCCAAAGGGATTGGAGCTCGGAAAAGACGGGGTCTTCTTCGAATGCATCAATGCTTGATTTCTCGCTAATTTGATTTATTTCAGCGGTGCTCAAGGCCGCTCCCTGCGGTCGGGCAGGCGTGATTATATCAGTATTCATTGTCTTGGTTCTTTATTTCAATTAATTGTTGGCGAATGCGGTAAAGGTGTTGCTTGACAGCGGCCTCTGTGGTGCCCGTAATCTCTGCTATCTCTCGGAAGCGTTTTCGGTCGATGTAAAGGAACATGAGCTTGCGGTCGTAATCGTCCTGTAGTCTGTCGATGAGTTGATAGAGTGGCTGGTAGCGGAGGTCGGTGGCTTCGTCGGAGAGGATGTCGTGAACACTCTGGTCGTATTCCACAAAGAGGGGCATTCGTTTACGTTTGCGTATCTCCTGACCAGCGACATTGAGGGCGATGCGAGTAGCCCATGTTGTCGGAGCACTTTCGCCACGGTATTCAGGCCAAGATTCCCAGAGTGTGCAGACAATTTCCTGATAGAGGTCGCGGAAGTCTTCGGGACGGCGCCGGGTAAAGTAACGACATACCTTTACCAAGATGCTCTCGCAATGGTTGAGCATCTGGAGAAATTCTGTCTGTTGGCGCTCGTCGGGTTTCATCCGGTTTCTATTCCATTTTATGTCCTTTCATTGTTTTGTCCCATTTCTTGTCCTTATGAGAGGGGAACCAAGTCGCAATAGGGTTTCTCCACATCGGTCGCCCTCTATTATAGTTAGTTGCAAAAATGGGAAAAAGGTAACACAAAAAATGAATTTTTTTTTAAACATTTTCTGTATACTATTGATTCTTAATTAAATATTTTTTAAGATAAAGGGAACTTCGCCGAAGGATCACCGAAGGATCGTGCTTACATCGAAGTCGGCACACAGGAGGGATACAATAGAATAGATTCGAGTGAAGCGGTGTGTGTGGGGGGGGGGGCTACGAGCGAATCAGCACTCCCCTCACCTGTATATCATTGATAGCCGACTTGATGGAGTGCAGTTCCTCGGTGTTGGTCTCGATATGCCTCACACTATCCAACATCGCGGCCACATTCTGCTGTATAAGAGTGGTGGACTCACTGATGGAGAAGACCTCCCTATGTATGCCTGTAACATTGCCGTTGAGTTCGTCAATACTCTCCTGACTGGCTTGCGTGACACCCCTTGCCGATGCGGAACGACTGTTGGGGTCGTCCCAACCGAGACCGGCTGCGTTGAGTTCCCCCATCAGTTGCTGATAGAGTTCCTTCGCGCCCTCGACCTGCGTCCTGAGTCCCTCCGCCAGTCCACGAAAAGCATCATTCGTCCATATATAGTTGCCCAACTCGTCGGTTTCCAAGTTGGCGTTCTCGGCATAGTCCTGCAGGTACTTATTGAGCCTCTGCATCAGCGGCTGCACAAAGACGGTCTGCACCACCATATTGCGAATCATGTCGTTGATACTCTCGTTGATTTTGTCGATGGCGGCCTCAAAATTGTTCCCAAACTCCTTGAAAATGTCGAGCCAGGTATTCACGATGCTTTGGAAGTCTGATCCTGCCAAACTCTCGAACATATTCCGCAACGACTCCGTCATCTGGAATTGTATCTCGCGGATGTTACGCAGGGCTTTTGCCGCTTTCTCCTCGTCACCGGCAAGAAGATAAGCCATGTACTCTGCCTCGTAGATATTCTTGTTGATTTGCAGAGCTTGGTTGTTGAGATTGAAGAGCTTGGTGCTGTCGAAGGAGTTGTCCCAGTAGGCTTCCTCAAACTCCTTCTTCAAAGCCTCCAGTTGGCCGTACTGCTGCTGTATGTAGCCTGCGATAGCCCAGGCGATGCCGTTGGCAATGGAATAGTCAGGGTTGCTGCGGGTGAAATCGGAATGCGTCACCGAATCGCCGATGGCTTGCAATGCCGCGTCAAAGATTGTATTGAACAGGCGGCTGCTGATATTCGGAATGCCGTCCCCGAAGATAAAGTTTCCTGTACCGCCAAGGTCATTGAACATCATTTCTCGGAGCCTCATTGCAGCGGCTGTGTAATACATCTGCAAATCATAGGGGAGAGAGGCGGGGTTGGCATTGGTGTACAACGCACCCCATAAGCCGTTGCCCTCAGGCGTGATGCCATAGCCGTTCCGGTTCATCTTATCCCTCCACGACCACGCACTCCTTGCCGTATTGAACTGGTTTTCGTTCAATGTATTGAAAAACTCCAGCATAGCCGAGGCGTAGTGTTTGTAGTCGAGACCCGTGATGGTTCCCGCCATTGATTTGACGCTCTCGTTAATATTGTTGATGCCAGACAGTATCTCCGACATATAGGAGATGGACTCGTCCACACGAGCCTGATAAGCGGCCTGTTCCTGTGCCTCGCTCTTAAAAATAGAGGTAAGCACCCCCTGTCCGATACCCAACACCGCGCCTATGAGCGCTCCCCAGCCGCCACCTATCTGTGCACCTGCGGCAGCATAACCTCCGGCCGTACTGATGGTGTCAGCAATGTCCTGGAATGTGTCGGCCATCTGCTCCAGATGAGCGTTATTGGTGGCATCGGCGAATTCACGCATTGCGGAAGCCAGACCACCCACCAGAGACGAGACCTTCTGCATGCCGTTGACAAGATAGTCCACGCCACGTTCCACCTCCTCCCTACTCTTGCCACTGAAGGCATCGCCAAAAGCCTCTTTCAAGGTATAGCCCTTACCCATGTCGCGAAGTTCATTGCGTACCTTGCGTATCTGCTGCTTAAGGTTTTCGAACTCCTCGGCGGAGAGATGGGCACTATAGGCGAGGTTGAAGTCATCGAGGCTCATGGACTCCATCTTGTCGAGTTCGTCCTTGGCGGCTTTGATGTTGGCCACGGTCTGCTCATTGAAGACTTCGCCGATATTATTCTTGACAAACTCTTGCTGTATATTCTTGGTGGTCTGAGCATATTGTTTCTCCAACTCCTTTAGCGAAGCTTGCAGAGCCTTCTTACGCTTTGGATTACTCTCCATTGCCAAGGCAGACTCCATCTCTGCACGTCGTTGTCCATATTCCTCTGTGAGGTCGTTTAGCTGCTGCTGGAAACCCACATAGTCGCCGAGGAGTCCGGCGAAAAGTTCCTTCTGTTTGGCACGGTACGCCTCATCGAAGAGGTGCAGCTGGGCTTCGGAAACACCTTTCTCCACCAGTGCGGCACGGTCGTTCTGGTACTGGCGTTCCATGGCCAGGCGCTGCGAGATATAGGACTGATTCTCTCCCAGTACTTTGCGTATAGCCTCGGACTCATTCTGCTGCCAGCGGGCGTTCTCGTTGTCGCGCACCGACGCCATAGTGTTATATATCTCCACCAGACCTTCTTCATACGTTTCTTTTTCCTCGTCCGTAAGAAGGCTTGTATTCACCTTTTTCTTGGCATAGGGATTGGAATCCTCTTCTGCCTTGGGATGCTTCGCTGCCCATTCGGCTTTTTTCAGCCGTTTCCATTCAGCAATCTTCTCCTCCTCCAATTCGTCAATCTTGGACAGCTCCTTTTCGTGGTTAAGACGCAGCTGACGCAAAGTCTTCTGGAGTCCGTCGGCCATGCCGTTGATGTTAATCTGTTCGATGTCCCATTGCGTCTGCTGTTCCATCTGAGCGACATTTTTCTTATATGCCAGCAAAGACTGTTCATAGGCCTGTTGCAACTTCTTGCGTTCCTCGGCAAGTCTTTTGAACTGCTTTCTGGACTCATCATCCTCTGTCGTGTCGATATGCGCCCCCTGAAGTATCTCAGCGGCTTTCTTGGCAGCATCGGACTGTTTCTGTATCAACTCATTCAGCTTTTTCTCCGCCTCATCGTAGGCTCTCTTATCCCGGTTGTACTGTAACTGTGCATCGTCGTACATGCGCACGCTGAGGGGCGTGTGCAGGGCATCATAGTCCTGATAGGCTAGGTTGTTGCGGTTGCGCTGCACATCCTCCAGCATGGCGTTCCAGGAGGTGTCGTACTTGGCCTTGGACTGGTCGTAGGCTTCCTTGGCCTTGACATACTCCTTCGCGGCCTTCATGATGTCCTCGTCGAGGGAGGCGGCGATGGCACGCTGCACCTGCGCCCTCACAAAAACATCGGTGTTCTTGACAAGGAGGTTTTCAGCATCGGCAACGCTGTGGATGGCCACGCCCAGTTCCTCGAAAGCTTGCTGGTTCTTCTCAATGAACTTCTTCTTCTCCGCAAGGGAGTCGCCGAGTTTGTTCCATTGGCTCTGTAGTTTCTTCAATTTGGCTACGGGTGTGCTACCCAGCTCGCCGACCTTTTCCTTGAACTCCTCCACGGCCTTCTTGGCCTCCTCCAGTTTCTTGTTCTGCTCTTTTTGACGCTTGACGAAGATGCCAATTACAGCCACCACAGCGGTAGCAGCCGTGAGGATGAGGCCCAGGGGATTGGCGCGGAGTGCCGCCCACAGAGCCTTTACACTCACCGTGGCGGTGTTGGCTCCGACAGCGGCACCGATGAAGGCTGTCTTGAGTTTCGACAGCATCAGCATGAAAGCGGAGTTCTTCTGGAGCGTCTTCATCACGGTCTGCAAGCCCATCATGGCTGCGATGCAGCCCTGCACTTTGGTCTGTACCTTCTGGAGGTCTTCGCTCGCCGTGCCGAAGATGGCCAAGGCACCCTGCAGCGCGCTGAATCCTCCCACCAGTCCTTGCAGACCCGACACGGCACCCTGCAGGCCGGCGGTGTTGGTGGCCAGCATCTGCGTCTCCTTGTTCACCTCGTTGATGGTCATGCCAAGGTCGCGTGCTTTGTCCTGCAACTCCTTGTAGGCTGCGGAGCCTTTGACGGCGGCCAATGCCATCTCACCCCCCTGCTCTCTCGCAGACAAGACCATCTGCTGCATCTCGCCTCTGACTTGCATCAGTTGGGTGCGCAGCCGCACGTGGGTGCTGCCAGCCTCCTCGACACTTCGGGTGATGTTCTTGTACTTGCCGTCTTGATCCTGCAGGGTGCACGTGACTTCTGCAATCTCTTTGCCCACGTCCTTGTACATCCCTATCATGCCGCCGAGTTCATGCTGCCACTCTTTGAGTTCCACAGACTTGGCATCGTCACCCGACATGAAAGCCTGCGCCGCTGCGTGACCGAGTTTGTCGTATTCCTTCTGAAGCTGCCGTATGGCCTCCTGGTTGGCGTTGGCCAGCGGCTCCACCATCGACCACGCCGTCTCGATGTCCTTGCCCACGGCGGCTATCTGCTCTCCCATCTTGCCGAGCTTGCCGCCGGACATCTTGGTCATGCCGTCGAGCCGCTCGCCACTCTGCTGCACGCTCTCCGTCAGGGCCCGCACGCCGCTCTGCGCACGGTCGAGACCGGCATAGAACTCCTTCTCATCAAGGCCGAGCCTAATGTATATATCTCCGTTGTTATCGTTGTCCATCTGTCGGGATTTTGATTAAAATGCAAAAGTACGCACTATCCACCTATTCTATACATTCTCAGTGATTTAAGTTTATGACAAACGCACATCATCCAATGATTTGCCACGCCTCCACGACAGAGCCGAATGGTCAAAATTTAACAATCATATCACTTTTTTTCAAAAAAATTTTGCCATATCATTTATTATTAGTACTTTTGCAAAAAGTTTGTTCAATTATTTTCAGTGTTCAAAAATATTGAACAACGAATATAAATCAAACGGATAGACGCAAAAAACAACCTACGGAAGATATGCAAAAAGCAGAGTTTCAGATAATATTCAGGCTTCTGCAAAACAAGAAAACAGCCAACATGAACTACCGCCAGATTGCAGCCGAATCCGGCACATCCCTTGGTTCGGTTCATTCCACGATGCAGAGTCTGATGGAGAAAGGATACATTATCGACAATAACGGCACCCGTGTCTTGAGAAAGCGGAACGCCATTGTCGAGAAATGGGTCATGGCATATACGGGCGGTCTGAAAGACAGGTATTTTCTCACACGGTTCACCTTCCTTGCCGCCTCGGTGAGGGCAAACTGGCAGGCCATCGAGTTGCCCGACAATATCAGTTGGGGCGGAGAACCTGCAGCGGCGTTAAAAGACAACTATTTGCAGCCGGAGCGATGGGATGTATACACCGCTGACAATGCCAATGCACTGATCGCCACTGGACGTATGATTCCGAAGCAGGACGGCGAGATATATGTCTATAAGAAGTTCTGGACGGAGGAAGAGACACCGATGCTTGTGATATACGCAGACCTGCTTGCCACTGAGGATGACCGTTGCCGTGAGGCCGCAGAAAGGATTAAACCGCTGATTTAACATGGAGTACACGATAAACAAAGACAAACTGGGGAATGAGCTGCTGGCAGAAACGCTGTCCGCTTTGTCGGAGTGCTATGCCGCCATCGGTTCGGAAGTATATGTCGTGGGGGCGGCTGCACGCGACATTGCTTTGCGGCTACTGAATGTGGAAGATACCCCGCGCAGGACACTCGACCTTGACGTGGCTGTCGCATTGAGCGACTGGAGCCAATACAACAAACTCTCCGCAATCATGCAGCAGAACAATTTTGTCAAAGCCGAGGCATTGCAAAGGTTCTACTATCTGGGCAAGGACGGACGCAACAGATATGAGGTTGATGTCGTTCCGTTTGGCGAAGTTGAGAAGGATGGGCTTATTGCGTGGCCGCCGGAAGGCTCTCCCGTCATGTCCGTCAAATGCTTTTCCGAGGTCATGAGCCACGCGGACAAGGTGACTGTGGACGAAGATTTCTCGTTCCGGCTGGCCTCTTTGAGCGGCCAGTTTCTGCTGAAACTCGACACCTGGAGCGACCGACATCTGCATACCAAGAAAGATGTGTCAGACATGATTTATATCATGCAGAACGTCTATGTGCCCTACGCGCTATCCAGAAGTCCTTTCCCCACGGATATTGACACCGACACGGAAACTTTCGACCCGACCGTCGCAGGTGCCGAATGGATAGCGATAGACCTGAAGGGAATGCTGTCCACGGAACATCAGTCATATTATGCCGACATGCTACAAAGCGAGATTGACAAAGAGGAGGAAAGTGAACTAATAAACGATATACTCGACGTGTCAGATAGCCGAAGCTACTCACTATTCCGCATGGCTTTGATCCGTATGGTTCAAATTTTAAAGAAATAACAGCACCCAAATAGCGCTGGTTTTGTGAAAATTACACTTCATTCAAAAATCCCTCCTACCACCCAAGAGACCACTTTGCTGATATTTTTTTTCACAAGATATTGTGTATTAAATTATTTTTTGTATTTTTGCATTGTTTTCAGTATGCATGAAAATGATACATAATAACCGAAATCTATTTGAATATGAATAATATAGCAAATATCGCCGGAAAACAATATCCACTTGAGATTATCAACGACAGCGAACTGCGCAAGGTGTGGGTGGAGGCGAGAACAGCATTCCGTTTTTATTCCACCAATTTCAAGGAGATGAAACTTATCCTGCTTGAGTCTAAATCATCGGTGCGGTTTACTCCCCGCAAACTGAAACTCATGGCAGTAAGGTTGAATGACATTATGGGAAAGCCCGTAGTGTTTCTATTTGAAAGCCTGTCCTATGTGGAACGCAATCGTCTTATCGAGCAAGATGTCTATTTCATTGTTTCCGGGAAGTACGCCTATCTGCCCAGCCTGCTTCTATCAGTCCGTGAAACAGAACCAGTGAAGGTCGGGAAACTCACCGCAGTTGCACAATGGCTCCTTCTGGCCTATCTCCAAGGACTGGAAATAAACCACAAGACAGCCAAAGAGTTGGAAAAAATCGCACCCTACCAGTACGTCACACTGACACGGGCGTTCCGGCTGCTGGAAGGGTTGTGTCTGTGCCATATCGAAACTGATGTAGCTCGGTTCCGACATATCTCGTTCAATACCAACAAACGCGCAGTGTTCGAACAGGCGAAAGAGTATCTTATCCCACCGACAAAGCAACGTTTGTATTGCGACGAGGTCTTTTCCCCTCAACAGTACAAAATATCTGGTATAAACGCACTGTCACACTATTCCTCTCTCAATCCCGAAAATATGACGACTCTTGCATTGACAACGGAGCAATGGAAGAATCGAAAAGAAAACGATTTTATAAATGTGAACCCCATTGAGGGCGACTATTGTGTGGAGATATGGCATTACCCGCCGGTTCCCACCGATAAACAATACGTGGACAAACTGTCGTTGGCTCTGTCTATGAGCGACGACCACGATCCCCGTGTAGAAAAGGAAGTTGAACTTATGATTGAAAAGATATGGTAAAGGGATTGGATACTTTCAGGATGGCGATGCGTCCGTTCAGGGATAATTTTGTTATCATCGGCGGAACGGCTTGCGACATCCATCTGTCTGGTTCCAGCATGCGGCCGCGTGCCACCGATGATATTGATATTATTGTTGTTGTGGAGCGGTTGACACAAGATTTTGTCAATGCCTTCTGGCAATTCGTGCGTGAAGGGAACTACCGAGCCGAGAAACGTATCAACGAAGCAGGATCATCCGTCTATGCCCTCTATCGTTTTACTTTGCAGGATGAAAACATGGCCTATCCACAAAAGATAGAATTGCTTTCGCGTCATTCCGACTTGCTGGGTGAACCGTCGGGCTTCCACATCGAGCCCATCCCGACTGACGAGTTGCACCAAAGCCTCTCAGCAATCATCATGGATGACGATTATTACAGCTTCACTGTCCTTCACTCCGAAGAAGTCGATGGTCTGATGATTGCAGGTAACTTGGCGTTAATTGCATTGAAAGTGAACGCATATCTCAACTTGACCAAGGAAAGAGACGAAGGTCGGTCAGTGAACAGCAAAGACATTAAGAAGCACCGCTCCGATGTTCTGAAACTCGTGGCGGCGGGTGCCTATTCCAACCCTGTGTCCGTTGAGCCGAAGATATACGATGCCATCCAGCATTTTGTCGTGGATTGCGAACAACATTTCCAATCATTGACAGACTCGCTTGGCGTGGATGAGAATTCCGTACGTGCGTATTTGGATATTCTCCGTAATGAAATATTTGAGCGGAAATAGTATATGAAAATTCAATATGCAAGCGACCTGCACCTTGAATTCCGAGACAATTCAAGATGGCTCAAAGACAATCCCCTGCAAGTCAGCGGAGACATTCTTGTGCTGGCCGGTGACACCATATATCTTGGCGATGAGGGACTGGAGAAGCACCCATTCTGGAGTTGGGCTTCTGACAACTACAAGGAGGTGCTGGCAATCCCAGGCAATCACGAACTCTACAAATACTATGACATAAACATCCTTCATGAGGGTTGGGAATACCGGCTGCGGAACAATGTGCGCTATTGCTACAACAAGGCAATAGACCTTGGTGATGATATTGAACTGCTGATGACCACTCTATGGTCGAAGATTAACATAAGCGAAGCCTACTTTGTCGAACACGGGGTGTCTGATTTCCATCGCATCATGAATGGAGAGTACCAACTCACCTACGACCGCTTCAACAAAGAACACGACAAATGCCTCGCATGGCTGACAGGGAGGCTGTCAAATACAACGAGGAAACGCCGCGTGGTCGTAACACATCATGTGCCGTCATACTTGTTGAGCGATCCTGCCTTCAAAGGAAGCCAAATCAACGGTGCCTTCACGGTGGAACTGTCCGACTTCATTGGACATTGTAGCCCAGAGTTCTGGATATACGGTCACTCCCACAGAAACATCGATGCCGTGATTGGCAAAACACTATGTGTATCCAACCAACTCGGCTACGTCATGAACGGGGAGCATTGCGGATCAAATGGTTTCGCTGCATTCTCCTCAGCCAAATACATTGAGCCGTAAAAGCTCTTACTTCATATTACCGATGAGTTGGAGGTACATTTCTCTGTTCTTTGGGTCTTGCGCGACGATGACATTCTTTTTCTTATCACCTTTTTCCTCTCCGTCGAGGCTCGGTATTACAGCTCCGTAAAGGATGAGATTGGCGTAGGATATGTTATACAGCACATCACTGAACGATACCCTGTACCATTTTGAGAACGACCCTATCGTTGCCCAGATACTGTCGTTTCCGCTTTCGTCGGCTTTGTGATATTTACCCCTGCCAGGAAAGCGGTAAGCGCGAAAAAATCAGCCACCTGCATCTCACGCATTAGGGTAGTGACGGCAGCATTAAGAGTTGCGGAACTGTGGGCAGCAAGCAAACGTCTTGCCTTACGGCGCACACGCCAGCGGCAGAGCCAGCGACCGATGCCTCCGAACTGGGTGAGCCAGGCACCCACAAGCATGGTGGCGGCCACGCGTCCCACGCCTTCGCAGTCCTTGGCATAGCGAAGCGTGCGTGTGAAAATGTCCAGTTCCTTGTCGGCCACGATGCCCGTAGGCAGCTCGGAAATCTCGGCAGAGAGCATGATGAGCGTCGCCGCAGTGGGTTGTGCCACACGATAGGTGCGATGGCCAATAAGGATACGGCGCGGAGTCTGCAGGATGACCTCCTCTGTGCGCCGTTCAATGGTTTTGTTTCTCATATTCAAGTTATTGTTTGTTTGGTCTGTGGTTAAAAAAGAGGCTGACGGCGAACCGTCGCCCCTATACAAACATCATGAAAGTAAGAGAGGGGTCCTACATTCAGAAGGATTTCAGCACCTCGCTGTCAATCTTTATCTCCGTCAGAGAGCCTGCCGACGTGGTGCCCTCGAAGACGGCCTGGTTAGCCGTGGAAGTGCTCTTCTTGGTCAGCACGATAGTGTTGTTGCCCACCTTGAGGGTGGCTTGGATGGATGTGTTGAGGTTACTTCCGTTCACAGAGAGTTCGACGTTACCAGCAGACAAAGTGGGAGCCGTGGTTGTGCTGTTGCTGGCCACAGAGGTGTTGCCTACCTTGAGGTTAAAGGAGTTGACAACGGCAGCGGAGGCTGTGTAGGGCTGCACGGTGTTCTCGTTCTCCCCGGGGACAAGAGCCATAACAGTGTAGGTGTAACGCCAGCCGTCGGTGGTGTTGTAGTCCTGCGCGGCCTTGATGGAGCTTTTCTTGATGAGAATACCTGGACAAGTCTCGTCCTCCACAGGGATGACACGGATGGCGTATGTCCCTTCCACAACGCCATCACGGTCGGTGAAAGGTAATGCCTCACCCTTCTTGACATACACTCCTACAGTAAGTTGGTAGGTATTCTTCCCTGCCAGCTTGTCGATAACCTGCCCGCCCTCAATCTTTGCTTCAAGGTCGGTACCTTCGTTGGTGGTGAGTACTACGGAGCCCTCGATGGGTTCCAAAATTCTGCCCCATGTTCCCGTGGTTGGGTAACTGGTGCCTGGCCAGCGCAGGAATTCCACCCTGCATTTTCCAAAGTTTATTTCCATATTCTATTAAGGTTATTGGTTTTACGTTAAATGTTTAGTAGTCGTTGTTCAATAGTTTGAAGTCCATCTTTAGCGAGACGAAATGCTCCTTGATGTCCGGCTCTTTGAGGGTGGTTATCATCCCCGACGGACGGAAGAGGATGCCCGTGGCTCTGGTGAGGGCTTTCGGGAGGGTCGCCGCCCATTGCTCCAGAGCGTCGGTGCGGCGTTTGTCTCTGAGGACGGCTCCGCTGGCCACCGTGATGTCGGGAACATAGACGTTGACGAGGCACGACCCTTTCTGCACCTGCTTGTTGTCGCCGGTCAGCGACCGCACCACGATGTCCTCCTTGTTTGGGTCGTTGCCATTCTGGGTGGGGCGCATACCGCTGTAATACACCTCGCCGTTAATCGGCAAGACCATCGCTTTGAGGGCGTTGTACATTACGGTTTCAAGTTGACCTCCCGTCATAGTTGCATCTCGTTTATCAAAGAACTGACTATCTCGTCCATTCTGAACCGCACCCCGTCCAACACCACATGGCCGCTGCGCTCCACATAGAGGGCGTAGCGCATACCGGCCACGACGATGAGCGTGGGGCTGTCGGTTGAGAGTTCCGAGACGGCTCTGTGCAAGGCTGCAAGTCCTTCGTTCTCACCTTCTCCGCCACCGAATCCGCCGACCTTCACCAGCCTTCCCTCCACGGCCACGCCGTACCCTATGGATGCTGTAAGACGGCCAGTGACATCGTTATAGGTCTTGGTCTCTCTCGCCACCTCGCAGAAGCGGTCTCCCACCTTGGCGAGGAAGTCCGCCTCGATGAGCCGCACCCTGTTGGGAAGGTTTCCCAGTAGCCTCATAGCACCGCTGCTGTCGCACGTCATACCCATAACTCCACGGTATTGGTGAGATGGTAGTATTCAACGCGCTGCACCTGGTAGAAGCCAAGTTCGCCCTTGTCATCGTGGTGGAGCGACACCGCCGAGGGGTGGAAGTCCCCCCCCACGTCTTCAAGGTTGCAGGTGACGGAATAGCGGCACGACTTGTAGTCGCCATCGTCGTAACTGCCCTTGCGGTGTTCCGTGACGGTGGTGATGGTGCATCGTACCTCCGCCATCTGCTGCTTGGGCAGAGCCACGGGATAGCCCTCGCTGTCAAGGTCGGCCAGTCGCTCCGTCTGCGGCTCACCGCCACCGTTCTCCAGTTCCAGAGAGGTCAGAGTCAGCGTCATGGCATCGCGGTTGCCTTGCTGTAGGCTCACGGAGATAGGCTCGGAGAGCGTGAGAGGCTCTTCGGGTACTGCCACACCGTGGCTGTAGTAGCGCATGATGCCGTTGGGGAATATCTGCATGGTGGTGAGGGGTTTAGATTTACCACATATCCGAGCGGTCTGTGATGGTGGAGAGTTCCTCTCCGGCTTCGCCGATGAGCGGCTCACCGTACTGGCGGTAGATGGCGTTGGCAGTACCGCGTATGCCCGCTGGGTTCTGTGCCGTGATGGAGCCTCCCTGGGAGAGATTGACCATCGTCAGCACCAAACGCAGCGTGTCGGCATAGGCCAGACGGAACGCCTTGCTGTCGGCTATATCCTTGGTATAGTCGGCAGCAGGCTCAGCGCCACGGCAGATGAGTTTCTCTTCGGCCTGTGCGTCCGTCAAGGGGTAGTTCACCCTCGCCTTTATCGCCTCAAGTACGGTCATGCACCCTTCTTCTTACGGTTGGAGGTGGACTTGGGAGCGGCGGCTTTGGGTCTGCCACCTTTGGACTTGGGAGCGGCCTTCGGCTCGGCTTCCTTCTCCGTTTCGGGAGCAGGATCTGTGGCGGCGGTTTCTTCCTCCTCGGCTGGAGTTTCCTCTTCCACAGAGGTTTCTTCCTCCGTCGGGGTCTCATCCACCGCAGCGGCCACCTCGTCGATGGCTTCGCTTTCGGTCTCTTCGTTGACTAACGTGTGGTCTGTCTCCGCAACCAGTTCGCACAGCCCCAGCTCCACAAGGCGGGCGGCACGCTTCTCATCATCGATGTAGAGCGTCTCACCCACCTCATGGTTGAGCAGGAAGTTGTGCTTGTCACGGAACTCCGATATGACTTTGAGCTGCTTCATAACACTTTATGCCTGGGGGGTAGTGGTGTCAAGGGTGTAGATGCGGTCCACGTTGTTGATGACGGGTACGGCCATAGCCTGCGCCTTGGTAAACTCCATCAGAGGCTCCTGCTCGCTGTACTGCGACACCAGCGTGTAACTGTTTGCGGTCTGGTAGGAGACACCGGCCACGGGGCGAGTCTCCTCGGCGCACGAGGTGTACACGAGGTCTCCGACACGCTCGTCGCAGCAGAAGACCACCATGCCGCTCTTCCAAGCCTTGTGGTTGGTGCGCTTGCCGTTGACCTCGGTGCGCGTGGTGCGAGCCACACGGATGAGTTCAGTACCCCACTGACGCTGGAAGAGGTCGCGGAGCTGGTCGAAGGAAAGCGCGGGGACATTGCTGCCACCGCCGACATAGTTCTGCTGGAAGCCGAAGAGACCGCGAATCTCCGAGTTCTTGTAGAGGGCGCGGAGGACGATGTCGTCGGCATAGGCGAAGCGGATGGCATTGCCGTCGGCGTTGGCTTGGTCGAGGATACCCACCACGTCGTCCACAGGGTTGGCGGCGGCGTTGTTCCACGGCATGGCCACACCCTTCATGTTTTCGGGGAGATAGTGCATGTCGATGCGCACACCCTGACCGATGTTGTTGGTGGCCAGTCCGATACCGGTCGAAAACATCGAGAGGAAGATGTCCTCCAGACGCTCGTCGATGCCGTTGATGACCACGGGAACGTCGGAGAAGATCCGGTTGATGATGTCCTCTTCGGGGCGGTTCTGCGCAATCATCGAATCGATGTTCTTCATCTCCACCTCGTTCATGGAACGCTTCATGGCCAGTTTGGGAATCTCACCCACGTAGGTCATCAGGCTGTCACGGCTCTTGAGTGGGGTCTCGGAACCCAGGGCCACGACATCGGCGGCGACGTTCTGGTACTGCGCGGAGATGGCAGCCCAGCGGCCATCGGCGGAATAACGCGGCGTGAGCAGCTGACGGAAGAGGAACGGGATAGCGCGGTTGTTCAGGGAGCGACCGTTGAGGTACTCCGTGACGGACAGCACATAGTTGGGGAAGTATCTCTCAACTTGCTGGGGGAATAGGGATTGGTTCATGGTTGTTTTTCTTTATTTGGTTATGGTTGAGTGATTTGGTTTAGGTGGTGGGTACGTCAGCGGCCTCCTCCTTGACGAACATGATGTGCGGCAGAGCGGCCTTGATTTCGGCGGTAATCTCGTAGGGGCAAGCCACTTCGTTCACCACACCGGCGGTGAGGATGGCGACGGCTTTCTTCTTGGTGGTGGTAGCCTCCACAAGGCCGCAGTAGTTGTAGCCTTGGGGCTTGTTGTAGGTGGTCGTGGTCACACCCTCGTTGGTGGTGACATTGGGCTTCAGCGGCTTGTAGCTGCCGTTTCCGTCCGTGATGACGGGAAGACCCGCGGGGACGATGTCGTCGGGATAGTCCGTGCAGTCCAGAGCACGGCCTCCCTCGATGCCCGCGATGTGCTTGCGGATGACGATGCCGTCCTTGCCGCCCAGCACCTGCGTGCCTTCTCCCATGTAGTTGATGTTCTGCATTGTTGTGTTGGTTTTTGGTTTGACTTTGGTTTACTTCTTCTCTGCCGATGGGAAGAGTTTGGCCACCATGCCGTCTGTGTCGGCCTTGGTGACTTCCTTGTTCCCGAACTGCGGGATACCGTTCCGCGTGGGCAGGAAATTGGTCTTGATTTCGTTGGCATACTTCGTCAGGATCTCGTCAATCTTGGCATCGTCGGCATCGTCGGTGATGTCGGCGAAGCCGTGGGCTATCATCCAGTCGGGAATACCTTTCGCCTTTGCCTTGCTGTTGATGGCCTCTTTTCTGGCGGCAGCGGCCCGCGCAGCGTCCTCCTTGGTCTTGGCATCCTCGAAGTCCTTGAGTTTCTTGTCACTCTCAGTCTTCGCCTTCTCGATGGCATCGAGCTTGTCCTGCCATTCCTTCTCACGCTTCTCGCGTTCCGCCTTTTCCTTCTTGTACCATTCAGGCGTGTTCTTGTCCTCGGCTGGAGGTGTCACGGGCTGCTTGTCGGGATGCGCGGCCTTGTAGTCGTCAAGCTCCTTCTGAACCTTGGCGATGGCGGCGGCGTGTTCCGTCTTGGCAGACTCGGCCTTGGTGTTGGCCTCGTTCTGGGTCTTCGTCACAGCGTCCTGAACCATCTTGTCGTTGGACTTTTGCAAGTCTTCCAGATAGGCTTTCTGGCCGGCCACGATGCCCTGGAGGTTTTCGTCCGTTACCAACTTGGTGCCTGCCAGCATCTCCGCCAGTCCCGAAAGAATACCGTCACCTAACCCAAGATGGGCATACTCTTGTTTTAGGGCGTTCAAAATTTTGTCTTTCATTTGGATATGATTTTTGATTTCGGGTGCAAAAGTACATACTATTTTTAGCATATAAAGCGTTTTGTATCAGCACGTTTTGGATAATTTTTATTCATCCAAAAGAAAGACAAAAAGGGATCAAAAAACATCCTTTTTGTCTTTTGAACCCTCTTCTTCCCTTCGGCGTAGGTTCTTCGCCCCTTCTATGAGCCTTCTTCAAATCTCTTCTATTCCGCACAATGCTATCGCCCCCCCCCCCAGAAAATCCCTTGGCTCAGTTCCACAACAGGAAATGCACTTCTTTCTCCTATTTTTAACAATACACACATTATTGAAAATCAAATAATTTCAACAATTATTCAAAAAAAATTTATTTTCCGTGTTACTTTTTCGTTATTTTTGCATCTAACGTATATAGAAAACATTCGCGACATCATGAGGAAAACCGAAAGGTCAGAAACCGCCTTTTCATCCACATGTGTCGCTGAAGAAAAAGCCAATATGGAATGAAGTGAACCGAAAGGAAGCAAGACATAGTGAATTCGAGGAGATGTTACGCCGCTCGCGCCGCATCCTGTATAGCATTTGCCTTGCCTTCACCGACCGACAGCCCGACAATGTCAACGACCTCTATCAAGAAATTGTCTGCAATCTTTGGCGCGGATGGCCAAAGTTCCGTGGCGAAAGCGACCCCACTTCTTGGGTCTATCGCATCGCCCTCAACACTGCCGGAATGGAACTACGAAAATACAAAAGGAGGAAATGTTACGAAACCATACCGATAGATGAGAATCTCCGCGATTCACTAGCCGAAGAGTCCGACCCTCGAAGAGAAGAACTCTACGACATCATAGACCAACTGCCCGACGACGAAAAGAAACTCCTGCTCCTCCACCTAGACCATCTCACCAATGCTCAAATCGCCAAAATTGCAGGAACCTCAGAAGACGCAATCAAACAGCATATTTATAGAATTAGACAAAAGTTAATCCAATTACATCGGCAAGAAAATGGACAATAAAAATAAAGAAATCAATATTATAACAGAGGCTCAGCCCCTCAGCACTTCCGTCTCACAAGGAAGAGACATGCATTTCTGTGGGGAGAAGCCAACGCAAACCATATCGCATTGCGGGGATGAGATTTCTTCCTCCATCACTCTTCCAGGCAATGACACTTTCGAAGACGATGTATTCTTCTCCAAACTCCAGACCCTTTGGGATGAGCAAAACAAAAACATTGACCAACTTCTTACCGAAGCAAACGATAATGTCGCCATCTCCAAAAGAAAACATCCCGCCACCCCCTATCGTGTTCAAGTGTTGGTGCAGTATGCCATCCTCTCTATCGTCGCCCTCGCCTCCACCATTTACTGGACCATTCTCATTCCATCTCTCGCATATACCACTCCCGCACTTGTCACCTGCCTCACCATCGAAACCATCTATATCCTCCTTCTCTCCGAGTGTCTCTACTGGACCATCAGCCTCCTCATCTACGACCCCGCCCGCGTCAGCGTTCTCCGCATGTCACGCTTCATTCGTCATTCCCGTATGCACCCACACTACGCCCCCGAACCCACACACCGCCAGCATCGACCCTCCAACTCCGTCACTATAGATTTCTACCAAAAAACCGTGGAACATTACCAAATCTCAACACGGAGAATCCGCCAGGTTTCCGCCGCCTGTATCGCTGCCGTTGTTGCACTTACCGTAGTATCATGTACCAAATCCGGCGACGGGCACACCATCACACAGGACCATCCCGGCCGTATCGCCTCCGTCGAAAACGTCTCCGAAATCACTTCCAAGATATGAACACCCAACGGCTCATATACAAACTGACATCATGGCCGGTAACGTTGGCCATCTGTTTGGTGATAGTATTAGGCACGGTGGCGATAAGACTATGGCCTCGCACTGTTCCTTTCGAACAATGCAGCAAAGTATATCAGAATTATGCCAGTCACCCAGGTCTTCAATCGGCATTCATCAAAGATTTTCGTTTCGACAAATCAATGTATTTTGATGTCACCCTTCTCCAAGCAACGACAGACTCTTCCTGGAACGTCCTGAAGGAGGATTTCAATATCAGTTTCCCTGCCGATGCCGTTTTACCTACCGACAGCAATGCTGTCAGTTTCTGGTTCGCACCCCGAGACCACTACAATCTTCCAATGGATACCGTTTTGTTAAACAACGACCTTATAGTTGTTTCGCAATATAAAAAAACAGTACTGATACTCCACATCAAAAACGAAGACCAAATTAATGCTATTGTTTACCGACAGATTATCAACACTAAAAATAAAAAACAACAATGAGAAAGAAATTCTATTCCGTTGCACTCCTTGCAGCGCTGGGGACACTGGCAATCAGCTGCCAGAAAGAAAGAATCACAGACATCATGCCTGAAACATCGATTTCCGAGGCGGGCACCGTGTACACGGTGCAGTACGCCGTTAACGGCGTACTGCATACAGCGACGCTGCATAGCGATGAAGAATACAACGCTTTTGTGATGCAGTTGATAGCACTCGCTCGCGAGGGCTATGAGGTTGAGTTTCGCGATGGGGATGCCTCTTCTAACGTTATGCCGACAAAAGAAGTTGTCACCTATACTACCGATGATGAGAAAGATGCAACCGAATGGAGTGTAAGAATGATAAAGAAAGGTTACAAGGTAACAGTTTCTTTCGACTCCAACACAAATCTCTACACCTGCGTGGCAACGAAATAACAAAAAACTTATATTAAGCGGAGCGAAATCACCATATAGGCGATTTTATCCTGCTTTCCCCTCCTCAATGCATCACGATTCCCCCATAAAAATATAAACAACAAAATTGGTATCATGAAAAAGGCAATCACTCTCGTAATTCTCACCCTCTTCACCCTCGCCGCCCGCGCCCAGCACTTCGACTGGGTGAAGACCTACACCGGCCCCGACCTGAACGGCTCGGAGACCAACAATATCGTAGGCTCGTTTGTGGATGCCGAGGGCAATTTCTATTTCCTCGGCGAGTTCTCACCGTCGGCCACGCTGTGCGGTGTCCGCCTGTTGCCCGAAGAGGTGGTCTCCGGGCAATACCGAAGCGTTGTTATCGCCAAGTTGTCACCGTCCGGCCAGTTGCAGTGGCACAAGGCCATCTACGGCCCGCAAAACAGCTATGCCTTCTCTCTTTGTCCAATGGGTGACACTGCATTTATGGTCATGGTTGGTTTCTGTATGTCACACAACTTCAATAGCTATTTATATTATCTCGACACATTGCTAACATCCTCAGATTCTGGGCATCTTCAATCCCCAAGTAATTCTACAAGTTATTTAACGAATGGTCTTATTACTTTTGGCCATGATGGAGAGGTCATTGATCAACATTTTCTAGAAGTTGGTTATACCGACAATGACGGGCATATTCTAACAATGAACACGATTGACAGAAACAACCTTTACCCAGAATCTATACGCTCCAACATTCTTTCAAGCCAGTCTTTTAATATTGACATGGATGGGAACATCTATATCCTCCGTTCGATGAACGGTGTTTTGAGTGTCTTATGTGATACCTGCCTCTATGGAACACAAAGTTTGTCTGTCGCCAACGGCACCATCAGTGCCATTAATGTTATTGTTGATGGAATAAATATCTACACGTTTAATATCCTTGTTCCAACAGCTACATGGAACCAACAAATTATAAAGTTTTCCCCGCACTTCGAAACCATAATCAATGCAATCACCATGTTTGATTCCACTATTACTAGCTCTTCATCTTCCACTTCCCTGTCGGCTAAATCAATTACATTTGACCCTACGGGTAATATGCATATCAATGTTATTGGGGCAAACCTTCCCCAAAACCTTCCTTTCACCAACTCCAACTCTCTTCATTTTAAGACAGACAACCTCACTCGGCCTGCTTGCATAATAAAATACGACACCGCGCTCAACCCTCTTAGTGTGTTTCAGTTGTGGTATTCTTCCGATAGTTCTGACATGTTTCCCAAAAGATTTGACAGACTAAGGCCTTTTTTCGACACCACCTCAAATTCTATGTTTATGCTCGGCTCCGTCCAGCTTGCGCCAAACTACACGGGAACAAACAATTGCATGATTATGTACGGCAACGATACGTTAAATATACAGAATAACGCATTTTGGATACGTTTTGATTTCTCTAATCATAACATACTCTCTTATGGAAAGGCTCTATCTTCTGTTGCAACATATATTGATGGTGCAGACGAGCAACTTTCAATATTTAATGGAAGGCTGTTTACACAATTGAGATATTGGACAGACATACGTCTAAACGATTCGACATCCTACGAAAGTAATCCTCGAGGCATGGGCGTTATGTGGTGGGATTTTGATGGTCATCCGATAGGCTATCTTGATTTTCAGGCCAACGGAACATACGATCAGCCAGGGCAGACGTTAATACAAGACAGTACTCTATATTTAACTGGAAGAGTAATGTCGGGTGCCCAGTTTGGCGATATTTCGATTCCAAATGGAGGTAAAAGCACTGCATATATTGCCCGCTATATAGACACAACATTTTTGAATTCATATATAGCAAAAAATGAGCAATCCATTGATTGGATACAAACCCTATCTTTTTTGTTGTCAACAGAGCCGATACGGCTAACTGCAATTGCCACAAGCGGATTGCCAATCACATATTCAATCGAAGACACAACCATAGCCATAATTAGAAATGACACACTTATTTTACTTTCAGAAGGTGTTACACAAATAACGGCATCTCAATCAGGGAATAGTGCATTCTATCCCGCTGAACCTGTCACAAGATTGCTCCAAGTCGGTAGAGAAAGCGTTGACGTTTCCAATGAATCAAAAATACATATTTATCCTAACCCTGCAAAAGATGTTTTATATTTTGTTTGCGATGAAACCACAATTTCTGAAATAACAGTTCTTTCATCCGACGGACGAATGACAAAATTGCCATACAATAGCAACTCTATTGATATTTCTACTCTTTCCACAGGAATATACTACCTGGTTATTGTTTCGGAACATGAAGTTTACAAACATAAAATAGTCAAATTATGAAAAAATCATTGTTTATTATGCTTGGGCAGATATGTATGTTTTTCGGAGCATGCATGTTCACAATGAACGCCAATGCACAGGAATACAGCATTGTGATTACAGGTGATTTTGAATCCAAGTGCTTGCTACCAAACGAGGGACAATATTACCTCGACGAACTTCCTCAGGTAATGGTGGCCTGCCAAAACAGATATGTCACCTATACGGCACATGTAAGTACAGAGGATGATGAAATTGTCGCATGGAACTGGGTGGTGAATGGCGCTGATGGTTCAATCTGTTCCGACAACATTGCCCATGTCACATGGGGGAACGGACCGGTCGGAGAATTGATTGTAACTGTAACCACTGCCTCGGGCAGAACACTTTCGGGCTACCAGTCGGTGAGACTGATTGAAAATCCCGTAGCAAGTGCCTCGTCAGTCCCCGCGTCCATTGATGGCACTACAATATTTGTCTGCCGTGGAGAAAGTGTCGAGTTTACCGACCAATCCCATGCCGAAAGCAGCGATATTGTTGGCTATTATTGGAATAGTCCTTACGGTGAGGCCTCTACTCATTCTTATACCATCGACAACGTTTATGATGCATGCGAGGTCATTCACCGGGTTTATAACAACTGCGGCTGCTATGATGAAGAAATATTCCATATTGAAGTTCTTGACGGAGAACCTTTGAGAATTGATTGTTACGGTACTGCATGTGAGGGCAGCACAGTGGCTTATCACGCCTCGGCTCCTCCATGCGATGATTATTACTGGATTGTCGAAGGTGGACAAATCATTACAGGCCAGCACACACAAGATTTTACTGTCCTTTGGGATTCTCCTCAGAACGGCTATGGCATAATCAGTCTTGATGGAAACTCTTGTGGTGCAGGTGCATGTCCCAATAAGTTAAGTGTAAAAATACCTATTATCCAAAACGGAGTGTCCGTGAGTGGTCAGACAAGTGTCTGCGAAGGAGAGGCCGTGGTATACAGTGTTCCATTGTATGGTTCCACCAGATACTCCTGGAATATCACTCCGTCAGTAGACACCGTCCCCAATAATGGGGCAAATATGATTACGTGTTTTTTCCACCAAGCTGGAACTTATCAGATCTCTGTGAAATACAAATGTGATTTTCTTGCATGTGGCGAGTTCTATTCCGACACTATTACTGTAACCGTAAAGCCTCGTTTGGAAATTACAGGCGACGATGAAGTATGCATAACAAACGCTTGTACACTAAGTACATCACCTTCCGACAACGCATTATGGAAAGTGCTTGATCTTAGCAACAATCAAACCATATATTCGTCCAATTCTCCAGAAGCCAGTCCATCTATTTCATTCAGTCATTCGGGAAGATACAAGGTTACTGCCCACAATGCCAACTATTGTAACGAGCCCACATTTTACCTGACGGTCAAGGATGCCCCACCAGCCCCGACGATAAACAATATGGATTCCCACAATCCAACCATTGCGTGTCCTAATGATGGCATCAAACTCAAAGGGTATCCCGACAATCCCGACTACAATCTTATTTGGGAGACCACATGCAATCCAGTATCCTCCGCATCAGGGGGTGAAGTTACAATCAGATATGGCGCAACCATTTGTGATGTCAACGTTTACACTTACGACCGTCAGTTGGGGTGCAAATCAGCCACCCCTTATGTACATCATGTTGAGCAATTCCAATTGCTGCCGACCAATTTGCCGACAGGCATCATAACTGTTTGTCCAGGGACTCGGCTCGTATGGACCAATGCCAATGTACCCTACCAAGACAATGTATTGTACGAATGGCAGATACAGGACAACATGCAGTATTGTGCCACAATTGATGGCGACAATACGGAAAACGCAGTCACGCTGCTGGTTAATGAATTCGTCTCGCAGATACCGACAACCCCGTTCAATGTCTATTTATACAGAACTTATTGTTCCGATTTCATAGATACAACTGTAGTAACTATCAGAATTGCCGACTGGCATAACGATACGTTGCGCATAGATGCACAAGACACAATCTGCCAAGGGTCACGAGATACTCTGGTGGGCTGGGGATGCAATAGCAATTATTCTTGGTCAAATGACGTTGACGAAAGCTCATTCTCAGGAAATCCTTGGGTTCATACGTTCAATCAGTCTGGTTTGAATGTAGTGACCATGACCTGCAATCCTTATGATGTTTGCTCTAATCCAAACTATTATACGATTGCCACCAAAAATATCTATGTATCGCCTTTGCCTCCATTGGTTTCTCTCGGATACAGTACAAATGATGTATTTACCATCCCGCAGCTAAGCACTTCAGATTATTCTTTCTCTTGGCAACCAACTTCTGCAAACTCATACATCATTCCCAGAATTTCTGGAGTATCGATGTACGAATGCACCGTCACAAGCCTAACATCTCCATATTGCTCTGTCACCAGAAAGATTAATATTAATACGACACCGCCAAACCCGTGCCAACCTCTTCAGATTTATCCGAATCCAACCAACATTGACTATTGTAACAAAGAAATAACCTTCTACATAACCAACCCCTCCGGCAACACCAATAATGTGGTGTGGACCATATTGGGGCCATCTCACGGAGTGCCTGTGTATAGCGGAACGTGCAATAGCCAGATTACAATTCCGTTGACAAATGTCGGAAACTATGTAATACAAGCACAGATAGACGGAAGTCCTTGTTATACTGGCGCGAAAGCATTTACTGTGGATTTCCTTCCGGATTTTACATTCGAGAAAAACTGCACTTCGATAGTCATTCATAACAACTCCAAATATCTTGACGGCTCAAAACAAATCGTTTTTAAAGTCAATGGAGTAGTCCAAGAATCTTTTCCGGCTGAACAAGAAGACTTTCCATTTTACACTGGGGATGGAGGAAATTTCATCATCCAATTGTTCAAATATAACGGACAGGAAATCAGTTGCCCTCCAGATATTATTAGCATTGATGACAGCCGTAATGCAGAGGTAATTATCACTTCGTCCAACTCATATGATCCAAGTCAAACCTGTGACAATACATCGATTGCATTAACGGCATTGATTGCAGCGCCACATACGGTACAGCACTCTATTTGGAATTTTGGAGATAATAGTATTTGGGATACAGTAGGGTCTGGCGTTTATCACACCTTTGCAACAGGCAGTTATGATATTAAGGTTCAAATTATTGATGATAATGGGTGTGAACATAGAACTATATTCCCAATCAATTCAAATTCCAATGAGTTGAAAACAGCCACACTAGACACATTGTTGAATAGCACCCCCGTTTGTACTGGTAACTCACGAAGCATTGTCTATAATATAAGCCCCAACTACCCACCCTCATCACCAACATATTATTACTGGGAAACTATGCCAATTACGTCTATTGATGATAATACACATATTGTAAGATATACTAACAACTATACCACTATTGCGACAAATATAAATTACTGTAAAACAATGGCATCTCGAAATGTCGCATTTCTAAATCTACCATCTGCAATCATTATTCCTCAGAAATATCACTATTGTTCAGGCGAGACCATCAAATTGAACGGCGCTCCTGACGATTTCGGCAATTATCAGTATGCTTGGTCTGTGGATAATTCCGAAACGGGTAATACCGATACTTATCAAACTCCCTCGGTTGAATTTGTTGCACCTTCAATGAACTGTGATTTGTATATTAACTTGACCGTAACAGACAACGACAATGGCTGCTCGGCATCTGCCGACCAAGTGGTAATTCACATTCATGCTTCCCCTGATGCCCCAATGATAGATTTCGGTGACAACAAATGCATTGACAACCCTCCTGTTGACTTGGTTTGCAGCGGTCCAGTCCATCATATTAATTGGAGCAATGGAGACTTTGGAGATCATGCTTATTTCTATACTCCAGGGCCAATTACCGCTTACTATTATGACCTATATTCAGGATGTCAGTCTCAGATTTCCACTCTTTATATCCCCTCTGCCCCCGATTTCGACGCTCTCCTTACTGGATGCTACAAAGTCTGCGATGATGCTGCAAATGGTCAATTGCCCGTGTATGGCATGTTACCATATTATCAGCCATTTAAATGGTTTTGGTATCTTGATGATGGTGAAATCACAAATGACTACGGCGTTTTCCATCCTTTATGGCTACCCTTACAAGGGATGGGCAAATACAATCTAGACGTAGATTATTTTGATGGTTGCATGGCCCACTCAAAACAATTGCGATTGGAAGAGGACGAATCATGTAAATGCCAAGATATAGTTATAACATACGAATACAAGTTCGAAATAGACAATGAATGCAGGATGCACTACTATATCACCGTTAAAGTATGTAATAACTCAGAAAGCGAAAAGTGCTTCAAATTCATGGATCCATTGTTTGAACTTGGCAACGGTATTGATATTGTCTCCACATATCCAGGTGTAACCATACCCGCAGGACAGTGTGACTATTTTGAAATAGACTTGGTTGTGACTTCTCTCAATCCAACATCAATTCCCTTTAGATTGATCGATTCCGATTGTGACTATTGTACAAAAGATTTTGCCATAGACCTCCTTAGTGGAATGGATCTTAACTTTGTATCATGTCATGAGGATTATGCCGAATTCGATATATACCAGGTTCCAGAGTTTTCTGATGTCAATGCCTTGTATTACAGGTTCCAGCTCAATACCAATGGATTCCCGAATGTGCTTGCCGTCTGGGGCACCCCTCTAAATGTAATAGATTATTATTTTGACGGCACAGACGTAATTACTGGCCTTTGTTCATTGGATATTGACAACTACAATCAAGACGAAGCCTGTATATACGTTCTTGTATGCAAAGATGGTGAAGTGTGTCTGCTACAGTATTGCATCCCAATACCTGAACTTTTAGAACGGAACAGGGAAGAACTGTCAAATCAAAATCATAGTGCCAAATCAAAGTCTAACACCATTCAAAACAGCGCCACAGATCCGCGTCTGATGCCGAACCCCACCACCGGCGAGGTCAACGTCATAGGCACAAACGACGAGGTTGTCGAAGTTCTGGTAATGGATATGAACGGCCGCCAAATGGCCACCTTTGACAACACCTCCAACTTTAACATCTCCACCCTCTCCTCCGGCATCTACATCGTCCGTGTCAAAACCAAACACGACAACACCGAAACAATCACCTATCTCAAACTCGTCAAAAAATAGACAAAACAATCCGTGGTTAGTGGGCACCCAAGCCCACTAACCACATAACTTAGTACATTACAATATATGATTAAAGTACAAATAGTATTCATCGGTATCCCTGTTTATGGTTTACGAAAAAATGTTCTGTCTAAATGGAAATCAAGCCTATTCCAAGTCTCAATTGTTCCACAAACATTTTCGTTGAACGCATCGTGTGATCTGGAAGATTTTGGATATTCTGACAGAAATCTCCAATCGAGTCTACCCAATAGAGATAAACTAAATGGAACTGCATCAGATTTACTTTTTTATATCTTGGATGTTCCATTGGAGGAAAACCATTTCTCACGCATTATCAGCGATAACAGGATAGTAATTTCCTTCTATCAAATAAAGGACTTTTTGAATCAAGAGCATATCCCACTTGAGAATCATATTCTCAGCCTAATGTACACCTATGTTTTGTTGTTTAAAGGTAAAACGGGTTCAACAATATCTATGAAAGACGAATATGCAATTGCACACGATTTAAGCGAAGGATGCCTTTTTGATATGTGTTGGATAAAAAAAGAAGTCGTTCATTCTTGCGTAAAACCGACAATATGTGAAGAATGCATTGCTTTTTTGAAAAGAAGAAATGTTCCCATATCTGATATCATTGCGGCAAAAAAAGAGATGAAACGTATTCAAAGAAACCTATATGATCGCATAATGATGTTTCTTAAATTTCATCCTATATATTCATTAGTAATATCAGGTCTAATTGCAATCATCTTGGGCATTGTCGCGAATATCATCTGCAAATACATTTAGAATGAAAAACGCACAATGGAAGAGTCCTCAATCAATACCCCCAAAAAAGTCAGAACTTACGTCGACATGGCCGAGGCCGTGGCCCGAATTACGTTCGCTTTGGTTTATCTTTGGGACAACACACGCCACCGCTTCATCTACCTCTCAGACAAACGAGATCTTCTCGGTGGTAAAAGTGCAGCTCATATAATGACATTGGGTATCAGTGAGCTAAAAGAGATGGTTTCCAAAGAGGATTTGGAAATATTGAAAAAAGTCACTGCATCCTTCGAGGGAGAATATAGTCGAATCTCTGCCGACTTGCGCCAGGAAGTTGTGGTCTACCTTAATTTCCACATCGGCCACGGCAAAGACTCCATCCTCATCAACCAAAAATTATCATGGCTTGACATAGATCCACACGGTCGCCCCAACATCATCTTCGGCATCGCCACCCCCTCGGTGCATCGCGACGACGAGCGGTATGTCTTTATGAAAATCGAGAGTGCCGACATTTTCCGCTACTTTGACCCCGAAACAAGCCTCTGGCACGAGACCCACCGCATTCATATCACCGACGATGAACGACGCATGTTGCGTCTGTCTCAAAGTGGATACTCCTCAAAAGAGATTGCCTCGATGATGAACAAGTCGGCCGACACCATCGGTTTCTACCGTAAAAGTGTTTTCGAAAAACTCGATGTCAGCAACATTGCCGAAGCCGTCACCCACGCCGTCCACTACGGAATCATCTAATCTTTATCGTTATTTAGTATAGAGGGGAGCCGCTTTTAAGCGGCTCCCCTCTTTTTTATTTTCCAGCAATCGGACATTCCATTTCACTACCAAATTTGGTAAAAATCAGCACGTTCTACCAAATCTGGTAGTGCCAGTCCCACTTATTGGTGCTACTTTTGCATCAGAAAACAGGACGTAAAATTGCGCCTGAAACAAGTTAAACAAAAAGTAAATCAATCAATTGAAGTAATAATAAAACAACACAGAAAGGAGAATACAATGAATGTGACACAGCAAACAAGGACCTCAAACACAGGCAAGACCCTTCCGGGTAAGCGCGACGAACTTCTCGCCAAGCTGTTCATGGGCGGCATCATGGCCGTCATCGTGGCCATCGACGTGCTGGCTCTGGTCTGTGCAAAGTGACCGACGAAAGGGGGAACGACCAGCCAACAATCATCTTTAACCCTCAAAGCCGAAGAACAATCAACGACAACACCAGTTTGGCAAAAATCAACAAATAAAATTAAATTAATTAAAGTATTAACAATTAAAAATTAAAACAATGAAAACCAACTTCAAATTTTTCGCAGTGGCTATCGCAGCCATTATGACCATCGGCAGTGTCACCCTCGTATCGTGCGACAAAAACGAAAATGAAACCATCGTCGGCCACGAGCAGTATTCGGCCACGAAAGGCGTTTTTAACCCTGCCAATCCTGCTAATCCCTACGATTATATGGGTGTTGACCACAATTACTATATTGACAAATGCATGCCGGATGTCTATTCCTATATAATGAACTATGGAGACATAGATGTGTCACAGGCAATTACCATTTCAAACCAAATTTTGGCGCAAAACGGATTCGACACTAACGGCATAAGAACCATCGCCATGAAGATAGAAACATCTGCCGATAGCAATTTTATGCCATTCATCATGTCCTCCTTCCCCAATCAGAAGATAAGAAACTGCATTTCCAAACTTGTCTCGGATATTCTTCAAATGGCACAGGACGAGAACTATGACTATGAAGATATCCATAAGTTCATCCTGGCACGTGAAACCAAATATGCCACGTCGGGCGAATACAGTAACGAAGAGTTGGGGTATATCTATCCAGTAACTTCTGTAATGAGACATTCAATGTATTACTGGTACAACAATGGTTTCGGTCCCGTCAACCCAAAGAAGGCATCTGTATGGAAGTGGCTTGGGAGAATTGCTGTAGTGGCGACATGTGATGCCCTCGGTTCAGTCGGCGGTACAGCAACCGCTGTCGCGGCAAGTGTAGGAAGTTATCAAATGGCCAAGGACATGTTCCCCGATGATAAACCCAACCAGCCTACCGACACAACCTCGAACGGCAACAACAATGGTGGCAATTAAACAACCATTTGGCTGGGCAGATTGCATATAAATCTGCCCGGCCAATTACTCATGGTTTTTGGTATAATTCAAAAATAATTATTATATGAAAAAAATAGTTTTTTTAGCAATTGGCCTGTTATTTGTCTGTAATATCAGGGCTCAGAAGAACAACCATACAGTCATGGAGTCTGGCGTGGGTGTGTCCACATACCTTAACTATCCTGCGGCCTCTGTCTTAAGCGATGCTTGCGAGAAATATTCCTCGGTTCGCGAATCTGTCTTGCTCGGGCGAAGGCACGGTCAGGTGCTTTACGGATTCAAGGTCCAGTACCAGCAGGACATGTCAACATCCATGCTCAATGAAAAGGAAACAATGAATTTGAGTGCGTTTTCTTTGACCCTGCGGGACTATGCAAGTTTTGGTGAAAAAGTGGAGGGCTACATCGGGATGAACCTCGGACTTTCTTACACTATCAATAAACTTGAGGCATCTGGAGTCAATTATGATTTCAAAAGATTCGGTTTCTTGGGAGAATTTGAAATCGGCCTGCAGTGCCGACTTTCCGAAAGCACCTTTATGGGTATCAATGGAGGTGTTGACATCGGCAGACATCTTAAGAAAGACTTGGAATTACCGGCGACCTATACACAAAACAGCACTCAGAACTTCAACGGCTATCATATAGCCGTGGTGTTCGGAGTGAGATTGTAAAACCGTCGTAACCTCACCCCGCGGCTGACGTGCAACAACAGATTTCTCAAACAAATGTTTGAGAAACGTTTAATTAACAAGAATATTAACCTTAAAAATATGCAATTTATCCGATGAAGCCCCGCACAAGTTTGGTGTGCTGTTGTGTCGGGGCGTAGAAAAAAAGGGTGCCGAAGCAGAGAGAGTGTCATAAAAGGAAAGCTTACAATCCACTCACCCATGCAATCCTGCACCCGAGGCATAGAGCAGTCGCTCTACACTGCTTTTAATAACGTACATCGACTAACTCTATTGTGTGGCAGTATAAAATGTTGCACAACTCCACACTGCACCTCAGCAACCGCCAAGACTCTCGCGACAGAAGAGTTTAACAAAAAATGAATATAGAAATGAAAAAATATATTTGGGCTATCGCCGCCGGAATTATGGTGGCAAGCACAATTGCTTTCGTCGCCTGCAACAAAGAAGGTATTGACAATGTAACAACGGATCCAATTGTGGTCCCTCAAACGAAAGAAGCCTATCCGCCGGATCCTTCTTGGTCAAGAGTGTCATCAGCAATAGCTGTTTTAAGAAGCAAGTCACAAAACCCATGGAACTGTACTAATCAAGTAAAAGGGTATTTCTGTGGAGTTCTCCTTGAACAATATTTGGTTGATGGTCCTGCCATTGTATATGTTGGTTTGGGTGAGCCTCGCGGTCTTATGATAAAAAATAGTTTTTTGACGACTAACAATCTTTCTTCGTTGATTGATAGCGCAAAAAATGGGTATTTAACCTTCCATGCCGACATTGATGTTGTATCTGAACAATTTCAGAAACAATTAGGATTTGATCAAATTCCCGCAGGTAGATATCCCACTACTACGCTGGGAGATTCCGCAATATATGTTCAATTTAGTGACATAAAGTAAATCTTATGGTGGGCAGAATGCCTTCTGCCCACCTATATTTAATCTAGTTTTTTGCGGAAAATAGAGAATACTTATCACATATAATAAAAATAATGAATATGAAAAGAATTTGTGCTCTTGTTATGATGTTTCTGTGTGTTCGAGCAATGGGTCAGGTTTTTGTGTCTGACGGCATCGTGTACGGCATCACGTCGGGACAGACCGTCGAGGTGCAGCCATACTACAACTTGCTGAACAATCCCTATAGTGGCGCCGTTACAATACCGCAGACGGTGGAACATGGAGGCTACACATACACCGTAACGGCATTAGCCGAATCGGCATTCGAAGATTGCGGCAATGTCAGCAGCCTGACGCTTCCAGCGACCGTCCGCAGCATTGGCTCGTATTGCTTCTACAACTGTAATTTCACCTCTCTACTGTTACCCGACTCACTGCGCACCCTTGGCGACCACGCCTTTCTCTATTCCCGAATTTCGTCTCTGCATCTTCCGGCGCATTTCGAAGAATATGGCAATGCAGCTTTCTGGGCAAGGAACCTGACCAGCATCACGGTGGACGAGACCAATCCTCGCTACCGTTCCATCGGCGGCTGGCTCTACAGTAAGGATAGCCTCACGCTTTGCATAGTGCCCGATGGGGTGAACGGCACCATCAACGTACCCTCGTATGTACGGCATATCGGCAAGATGGCATTTGGCTTCAACAGCCGTGCAACTTCCGTATCCCTGCCTGAGGGCATGGTTTCCATCGGCGATTTTGCTTTCAACTGCTGTTCGGCGGTCAACAATGTGGTCATTCCTTCTACCGTTTCCAGCATCGGCATCTGTCCCTTTTCCTACTGCCCTCAACTAACCAACCTCACTATCGCCAGTGGCAACATTCATTATGTGATGGACGGCCTGATGCTCTACAGCGCGGGATACGACACGCTGGTCTCGTGCCATAAGTCGGGCGTCACTGTGACGCTGAACTCCAATGTAAAAGTCCTTGGCGGGTTCGAGAACAACACCTGGGTACGAAACCTCGCCATTCCCGAGGGAGTGACCGACATCCTCGACAACTGCTTCAGTGGCTGCTCGTTCTCTACCATTGTGCTGCCGGAACACATGAAGTCGATAGGTGCTCTTGCTTTCACCGAGAACAGCCACCTTTCCTCCATCACCATGCCCCAGACTCTGCTCTCGATGGGAGAAGGTGCTTTCGCATGGTGCGAAGGGCTCACCTCCATCGTGATTCCCGACTCGCTCCGTGTCATTCCCAAGGAGGCCTTCAATTCGTGTCCTCGTCTCGGCTCCATCACATGGGGCAACACTGTTGAGGAAATAGGGTACGCGGCTTTCTGGGCCATGTCTGCCTCTCACCTCGACCTGCCTCCGACGCTGAGAAAACTCAACGACCTTGCCTTTGCCGCCTGCGCCAACAATCTGCGCACGGTGACCATACACAGCCAGTTAGACACGATGGGCGAAGCTGTATTCCGCCACGCCAACCTCAACCGCATACGTTTCTCCGCCGCTGTCCCCCCTGCCGTCACAGGTGAAGGACCGCTCTACGATATTGGCCGCCTCGACAGCATCGTCGTCCCCTGTGGGAGCCTCAACGCTTGGCTGGCCGACAGCTACTGGGGGCGGTTCGCCGACCGGATTGTCGAGGACTGCAATCTTGGCATCGACGACCCCGACGTGGAGAACATCAACATCTACACGCTTGGCGGCCGCATCGTGGTTGAGGGTGCCGAGGGCGAGGCCGTCCGCATCTACGACATCACCGGCCGCCTCATTCAGTCATTCAAGCATTCAAGCAATCAGGCAATCCCCTCTGGTGCCTATCTGGTCAAAATCGGTGGCCGTCCAGCCCGAAAAGTCGTCGTAATAAAGTAAACATTTAAAACACATCCAATATGACACACGTCATAGGCTGCGTCGCAAAAGGCAATAATGCCCCCCTGTAGACGCAGACCGAAGACAGAACTGACGAGGGAAGCCTATCCCGCAAACCTCGCGTCTGCACCCCTGAAGGATGTTTCTAAACTTCCGCATCTATTCAATTTAGCCACAGATACCGTATCGTCGTGGCTTTTTTTGCACCCCGTCTGCTGTGTTTGTTTTCATCCATTCTGTTTATCACAACACAATTCAAACATCTCCCCCAGCCAATAGCGCCAATTCCACAAATGACACAATTATATGATAACCAACAATATAAACATAGAAAAATCCTCAAATCCATCGCACAAGCGATTCCATACACACCAAAGAGGCAATCATAAGCCCAATATCCTCCTTTCCTCTTTGAAATTTAATTTTGTCAATTCAAAAAAAATTCTTACCTTTGCACGTCATTTCAAATACTTAAACCAAGGCAAATAATCAACAAAGAATGTTCCCAAGCCAAAACATAGAAATACTAAAAAAAGACCTACAGGACAACAAGGCCATGGCACTGTTCCTTGGCACGGGTACAGACATATCTAGCATATACCCACAAGGTGAGCACTACGATAAACTAAAAGAGGCAGTCGGAAAGATGACCTGGGACGCTCTTCTGAACGAGCTTATTGGTGCCGCTTGTATAAACAGTACTGAACGCAAAGCCCTGGAGACCATCAACAGCAACCCTCTCAAAGCCGCCATCCTGAAAAACAGAATGGGAGAAAGTTACATACCAGTAATCCAGAACTGGCTATACGTCCGATGCAACCATAAAATCCTCATGGACTCCTATCCTTATTTCAAAAAATATAAGGAATGTCCTTCTGTTGAGCGGCTGAAGGATGTGCCATTCGGGACGTTGTTCGTCATAGCAGACCTTATTCTGCGCCAAACTTCCGTCAAGACAGTCTTTACACAGAATTACAATAGTTTTTTGACCGAAGCGATTAGAATCCTTTTGAGAGAGAATGCCAAAAGTTATCCCGAAATACGCCAGCACATGAAACCAATAGACGTTTATGCCGGATGGCGAGATGAGCCTTTCGACAACGACTGCTTCTTTGTCTATCATGTACACGGCTACATTCCACCTCCTTCGGAGATGATTCCAAGTCGGGAAAGCAATCACATTGTATTGTCCGATGAGGAATTCTACCAGTTAAGCAAAGATGTTTACTCCTGGCAGAATGCTTCGCAGCTACACTTCCTCTCCCATCACACCTGTATCATGATAGGCCTGTCTCTGGATGATTTGACAACATTGAGGTTGCTTCGCCATGCCAATCTTGAACGAAGCAGTGAAAAAGTGTACTGGCTACGTGGCGGGCCTGACGATGGAGATGATATGCTGTTACGCCTTAAATCCGAATATTTTGAATCTCAACATGTATGTGTGGTGAACGACGCTGAAGGCTATCAGGATTTATATCATCAGCTACTGGAAACCCTGAGAAACAAAGAATTGAAAAACAAGAAATAAATATGGATAACAACAAAATACTTGACATTTCCAAAATAAAAACCGGCGTTCCTGGGTTCGACGACCTTTTCTACGGAGGGCTTCGCCTCCCGGGATGGAAAGGAGGCGACAGCAGTCGCGACGGTATATGCATTGTGATTTATGGTGATCGCGGCATAAGCAAATCGGATCTGGCCATGCAAATTATGCGTGGAGTGGATGACTTCCTCGGCAAGTACTATAAAACCAAAAACAAACTTACACCACGATACCGGACACTCAACCACCGTGAATCGGAATTAAGAAAGAAGTATTTGGGACTTGAGGTGGGCAATATGGTGAACAATATCAAATTGCCGAACAGCGATGATGATTGCTCTTGTACCTGCAAATTATGTTCCTATTTCCCTGACATCAGAGAGGCTGTCGGGGGTATGCCATCCGTCATTCCCAATAATGGGACATGCGGGAAAGAGGAAATAAAGAATTGCTACATATGCAAGTTGCTCCGCCATGAGATAATAAACTATAGCGACCGTTCCCAGTCCATGCACTGGACATACGGCAATACAAGTGACACAGACAACCTCATTGCCAACTTGGATGTCAAGTCCATAGAAACGGGCGATATTTTCGACAAGGACAATACAGACACAATAAGCAGTGATTATGCGTCAATCGCATATCGGCAATTCAAGAAATTCCAAGAAGAAATATCCCAAAAGATTGATTCCGACAATAATCAAGCAGACGGTGACAGGGATAAGGATAAGGATAACGATTTCGCTTGGAGTTCCTATGTGATTGAAGGTTTCACTGCATTCCGTCAGGACGAACTCGAGCGGTTGCCGTTCACCGACCTCATCTTGAAATTGAGAAAGACATCTGCAGTTTCCATCCTCGTCTTCGATGAACGGGGGGCAAAACTACATTTGAATGCCGACATTCTCATCCACATGCAATACAACACAGACGAAATCGCCAAGTATATGTATTATCAACTTGAGATTGTCAAGAGCGACCTACAACAGCATGTTCACGGATGGCACAAATATCGAAAACTGAGGGATTTGAGTGTCAAGATATACCCAAGTATGCATTCTCTGCTCACACGCCGCTTCTCTTCTGACAATGCAGTCTTACGACTGGAGCAGGATAATATGCGCTATCCACAATCCCTTCTGAATCGCTTCAGATACAACTGTGCTCTACATGACGGGAAGGTGTCAGAGCATGCGGCAAAGACAATCAAGAGTGCCATAGAAGACAATCACGACAGGATGGTTGTTTACAGTCCTTCGAACAGTACGGTCAAAGTCCAACTGATAGATTCTGACAAATATAAAGCCTTGTACGATGATATTGCACACGAAACCTTGAATGACGACACCACTATTGCGGTGTTTCTGTTGGGCAAAACGGAACAATATTTCAGAAGAATTGTTTCTGATTATGGCTTGTCCGAGAATGCATTGAGAAATGTACATTACTGGGAAACGGGCATTGGCTGCATCTGGGCAGAAGAATATACCTCAATTATCAAAGACTATATATACCGTTGGAAGAAACGTTCAGGTCACACCAATCTACATATTGTCATTGATGATTACGCAAACATCAACCTCTTCCCTTTGATGAACAAAGAGCCACTTTTGGCACCAGCCTTGGTAAATATCTGTAAAAACGCTTCCATGTGCCAGGGGTTCGATGAAAACGACAGAGGTATTCAAATAATACTGTCTTTTGTATGTACCAATCCGGATATTCCGCAGAATAGAGTAATTCAACAACTAGTAAATAACCAATAAAAAAACAACATTATGTGTAGACCTAGCAACATTAACAAAATCCACCGCCATCTCGGCGATTTCCAAGTCGTAGATTACACCTGCTTTGGCGGTGGCAACGAACTTCCTAGTGGCAACCTCGATCTTTATTACGACAGATGCGAGAACAAAGTATATGTCTGCCAAAACGACCAAGCGATTGGTCGTCTGAAACTAAATGAGCAGGAGCAGAAGTTCCTTTCCGCCATCCTCTCGTCCGGCATGAACCTGCTCGAATGCAGCAGAGTACCGTTCGAAGAGAAAACGCCTTTGGAACAAAAATTCCGTGTAAGCATCTGGATGAAATGCATCCATTGTTGCCTTCCAAAGGGCTTCGCCTTAAATGTGACATTGGAAGACGATGCAGACGGCAAGGACAAAACAATTAAAATGTCCGCCCGTTCAATCCAAGGGAAATCGACGGAAAAAATAAACAGCAAAAAAGAAGAAGATAAAGATGACAAAGAATATCTTGAGCGGCTCATGAAACGTCATATTAAACATGATGCCAACGGCATTCCAAAAATTAAAATTGACACTTCAAAAACGTCAGGCGATTTCAAATGCTACACAGTAGAAAACATTTATCGTTTATTGTCACTTATCAACGAATTTTGCGACCAATCAGACGACTGTTCCTGTTGAACCCATTAAGAAACATCCACATAACAAGCATTTTGCCCCGCAGTCTTGCGGGGCATTTTAATCTCACAATAAAACCCTTAACAACATTCTCGAAACACGAACTTAGCATTCAATCAATTCTGTATTAAAAAAGATTGACAGTTTCAAAATAAAACGGTATATTTGTAACCAATAAACAAAAGGTGATTTTTATGTAGCATCCTGTTTTCCAGTCATAAATACAAAATAGACGCTTCGTCAAATCACACAAAACAAAGAATAAACCAACTAACGATAATAACAAATTATG